>OWKP01000199.1_pt1 | contig 49725 bp, 49 predicted proteins | sample 1732991 | NCBI WGS metagenome assembly OWKP01 (sample SAMN05065777, study PRJEB22554) | human gut metagenome | biome: ENVO:2100002; feature: ENVO:00000062; material: ENVO:00002003 | host: Homo sapiens | place: USA
CCTCTACGAGAAGCTTTACCGTTTCTTCTGGCAGTAGGACTGTTCGGATGGAATTTGGCGTTTTGGGCGTACTGATGACCAGCTTTCCGTCCTGCCGCGCAACGCTTTTATTGATGGACAACGTGTGGTTCTGAACGTCCAAGTCCTCCCACCGTAAAGCCAGCAGTTCTCCGCGGCGCAAGCCTGTGGTCAGTTCCAGATACATCGGCGCGAGGATTCCATGCTCTTTCGCCGCACTCAAATATGGGCCGATCAATGCTTCGGGCAGGATGTTCATTTCCTTGCGAGTGTTTTTCGGGATTTTGCATTTCTTTGCTGGATTCACAAGAATCAGCTTCTCCTCCACCGCATATTCTAATGTATTTCCACCTCCGAATTCTTCCAGAAAGCACCGAAAGGAGCGCTGCGGCCATTTTCGGTCGCAGCGCTCCTTCATTACGTTTTATGATGCGCTTCGGAATATTCTATTGTCGGCAGGATTTCCTACTATGTTTCACATGATAACACTAGAACAAACGTTTGCCAATGGCCATTTGCAAAAAAATTTCTCTTGCTGCTGCTTCTGAATCGAATCGATTCTAACGGCTCAGACGTGGCTTCTTCTTTTCAATAAATGCCTGTGGCTGCACAAGCAGAAAATCAAATCCCATCATTCTTCCGCCAGATCGGCAATCAACTTGGCGTCGCTGACCGCCAGTGCAAGCTGAAGCTTGTTTTCCAGCCCGGTTTTTTGCAGCATATTTGACACATGGAATTTGACCGTCGACATCTCGCAGCCCATCTCTGCCGCGATGCGCGTGTAAGACAAGCCCCGCAGCAGATGCCGCAGAACCTTCAATTCCGTCTTTGTAAATTCCGTGCTTTTTGCCATGCCGATCTCAACCGTCGGAGGCGTGTCCGGGAAGATATGTTCACCCGCCATCGTTTGCCGGACGACATCCATCAAACGCTTCTGCGTAGAGTCCTTATACCACAGGCTGTCAGCCCCGGCCCTCTTTGCCTCGTCCAGAACCGCGCAGTCGATCAGCGAGGTCACAACAATAATTTTGCTCTTCGGCTGTATGGCTTTGATCTGACGAACGGCAGTCAGGCCGTTCTCGCGGTTCTCCGTTTGCACATCCATCAAAATCAGATCGACGGAGCTTGTCCGGCACACCTCAACCGCCTGCTTTGCACCGGGGATGGACGCCGTGATCCGGTATCCGTCTTCGGCGTGAAAATAGCTTTCCAACAGGCTGCGGATCATGGTCTGGTCTTCAACGATCATCACTCTCATGTGCTGCTCCTTCCTGTTCCGGCAGACTGATTATCAGCTTAAAGCGAGGGCTGCTCCAAACCTCCACTTTGCCGCCTGCTTCTTCTATACGTTGACGCAGCATGGAAAGGCCTCCGCCCTCTGTGATCTTTTCCTTCGGCACCGCACCGTTGTTGGTCAGGGCGACCTCCATGCAGCCCGGCTTCTGCCAAAAACACACATACAATTCTGTGCCATCTGCGTGGCGGACACAGTTCGCCGCACATTCGCAGATCGCCAGTGCGCTCAGTGCGCGTATCCACTGCCTTTGCGGCTCATTCCCTGTCAGCAGAACGCTAACGCCCAATTCTTCCGCTCGCTTTTTCGCCGCCTCCAGCGGTTCGGATTGCGCCGTTATCTGGCTGGAGCGATAAAGCACTGAAATTGACTGTTCCCACAGCGCCGCGTTTGCACGAAGTTCCTTCTGGTCCGTGTTCTGGAGCAGCACACGGCGCGCCGCGAGGATGCTGTGTCCGATGTCATCATGCACACGCAGCTTCATTGCCAGCGTTTCTTCTTCCCGAATGATCTCCGGCATCTGCACAAGCAGCCGCCGAAGCCGCTCATTCGCCTCCGCCAGCTTCGCGTTTTCTGCTTTCAGCTGGTTCTGCTTCCGGATCAGCTCCGTAACGTCTGCGGCAGTGATCTGCATATAGCGGACGCCCGCTTTTGTTGTGATCTGCTCCTGCGCAAAGCGCAGCGCCTTCCCGTCCGGAAAGCGGTAGATCCGAAGGTGCAGATCCAAACAGCACACGTTTGCGGGCGGCGAGTGCAGGGCGCTCTGCATCTCTGCAAGCGACTGTATGCCGCCTTTTCGCAGCCAGTTTGCAATGGCAAGCATCCGGCGGTTGATGAGCCGCACCACGCCGTTTTTATCGAAGAAGCAGGCCGCGATGGGCAGACTGTCGAAGCTTTCCTTAATCCTGTCCATACGCCTTTACCCCCTCGATCTTTCCAGCTTCCGCGTCACATATTGCAGTCCGTCCTCATCCTGCTCCCATTCCAGATCTGGAAACCGCGCACGCAGCCCGCAGAGCGGCTCCGCCGCTGAAACACAGAGAGCGACCTCTACCCACTTACCAACCTTTATAGAGATCAGCAACGCACGCAGCGATTCCAGTTCCGTCTCCACGACCGCCTCAAACAGGTCGTAGACCTGCGTTGCCTGCTCGACGGTAAGCTGGCCTTCCCCCTTGACAATCGCCTTGCAGTCGGCACCATAGACACTGATATTCTCGGAAGATTCATTGAGGCACAGCAGAAGTTCCTGCACGCTGATTGCGCCGCGCTGCACGCCGACAAAAATCAGGTTGCTTCTCCGCTTGATGTAGGTTCCGATGATGATGGCCTGTCCGAGCAGGTGTCTGACTCTGTCGGAATCTTCCGTCTTCTGCAATTCAGCCAGCAGATCCCGCAGCATCGCGATCTGCCGGGCGGTCTGCGTCTCCATCATGTCGTACAGGCGGTTTTCCTCCGTCAGCCGCAGCCATCTTGCGTGCTGCGCATTCTCCGCCGCCAGAACGTCGCCGATATCGCGCAGCTCATCCCTTGTCAGCTCCAGCTCCGTTCGGATCTGATTCAGCGCGGAAATGTCCTCCTTCCAGAACACCCAGCCGCGGCGCAGCTTGTGCCGCTTCAAAAGCGTATCGTCGCTCAGATGGACGGTATCCTGCTGCATCTGCCGCAGCTCGCTTTGCGGCAAAGCCTCCTGCATGGCGGCAGACACATATTGGGAGCAAAATGCAGGATCCGTAATCTGGACGGGCAAACTCGTTGCCTCAAAAAGTTCGTCGTATCCGAGGTTGGACTGAATCAGCCCGCATTGAATGCAGCATTCAAGGATGCTCGCAAAGATCAGGCACTGCGACACCGTCATATCGCCCGCAAGCACCCAGACCCAATGGACCTTTTTGACATACGCATAAGCATAGGCCAGCGAAAGCGCAAGCGGAACCAGCGGCAGCCAGCGAATTCTCCTGCTGCGCGGGATGCGGCAGTTTTTCACCATCGAAAGCAACGCGAACCCCGCGCACAGGGCCTCCCAGCCCAGCACGAAGAAATAGCCGCCCTCATACCGATACGCCCGGTCCGATAAAACGCCGGACGGGAAGGAAAACACCTGCTGGTGCAGATCATTGGTCAGAACGAGCAGGAGCAGCAGCAGTGTCGGAAGATACAGAATCTTGGTCCATCGCGGCAACCGAAAATCCTCTCCCTTGCCCAGCGACCGGGAAACAAAGACCGACAGCATGGGGATGAACAGCATCGGGAAATAGTAGAAATACCACAGCCAGCGCTCTGCATCCGTGTTTTCAATGGAATATTTGATTGAGCGAAGAAGAATCCACAGCACCATCAGTACCGAAATCGCCAGCAGATAGCGCCGTGCCTGCGCCTGCACGATGCGGATCCATAGGGAGTAGCACCACACGCTGAACAAAAACACATAGAGCCCGCTTCGCAGGTGGCTGACAGCCGGAGAATGAAAAATATGCCGGCTTGCATATCGGAGCCACATGGCAAGCGCAATGAGTGCCAGCGCGGCCAAGGCACACAAAAGGCTCTTTTTTGTCGCTTTGCTCATGCCGTATGCCTCCCAATTCTGCACATTCGTATGGATAGTATATCATGCGGACAGAAAAAGGCAACACAGTTTTGCCCACTTTGCCGAGAGAATCGAGCCGGACGATAGCCTTTGAACAAAAAATAATTGCAAACCCTATCCAATCGGCGGGGGCAGAAGGGAGTGATAACGGCTAAAATACAAATGGAACATGCAAAAGAAGAGAAAGGCGGTGGAAAAGCACAGATGCGAAGGATCGTGCTGGATATGAAAGGCGGACTTCTGGCGGAAGCGGTCATGCAATCACTTTCGGGATGCGACCCGGATTTTCTTGTCTACCGTTCTTCAAAGCCGGAGGAAACGCTTGCCCTGTGCCGGACCTGCCGTGCCAATGTGTTGGTGATGGAGGTCATCCGGCAGGGCATCTGGAAGCTGAGCGAACGGCTCAAGCTTTGCAGTGCTGTAAAGCAGCTTGGTTGGGTCTGCAAGGTTCTGCTTCTGGTGGATGAGAATGCGGACGAACTGCTTGCCGCCGATGTGCGTCAGGCGGTGAAGGATCGGTTGGTCGACAATTTTATCTATGCGTCGGTATCGCCGGCCTACCTCGCGGGCGTGATCGACACACTTTAGCCCTCTGGTTTTCGCTGCCTGCGCGGAAAGCCGCATCATGTACATATTCGACAAAGAAATAACAGAAGGAGGTTCCACATGAGAAAACGAATTCTTGTGATTTTCCTTTGCCTGATCCTTACACTGTCCCTTGCCGCAGCGGTGGCCGCAGAGGATTTCACCGGGACTCTGCCGCCGGGAAGCAACTTTCTTCCGCCGAATCGGCCCGAGCAGCCTGAGCCGGACGACGATGACAGAACCGTGACGCTTCAGATCCCGATCACCAAGGTCGTTGAGTTGGGGGGAAATACTGCACCGAAGCAAACGACTTTCAGCTTCTATGCATTTCCCAGCGATCCGTCGTATGGCCGTTATGAAGCCGGCGGCACGGGTCTTTGGGATGTACAGAACTGCACAGTATCTGTGAACGGAGCTGGAACATTCGGCTGCGTGATGACCATTCAAATCGACAGAAGCGATTTCTTCGCTCTAACCGACAATCAGGGCATCTTTGTTGTGGAAACCAACGATGAGCAAAGCGGTTGGACGTATGATGAGACCCGCTGGTTCCTCCAACCGCAGTATAAATGGAGCGATTCCGCACGGGAATACAAGTGGACGGGCGGCTGGGATTGCTACAACAAATTTGAAGCTATGGAAGGCAGCGTGCATGTCAACCCGGACAATGCGCAGGGCGGGCTTGGCTTTATCAACCTTTACACCGAGAACGCCGCAGCGGCAGAGCCTGTATATAAGCCTGCGACGCTCAACAAGACTGACCATTTCGCGTTCCTAAAGGGCTATCCGGGCGGCGGATTTGCCCCGGGCAAAAATATGAGCCGCGCAGAGGTGACCACCATGTTCGCCCGCCTGCTGACCGAGCAGATGGAGGCAAACAAATCCTATCCAGCCTCCTTCTCCGATGTGACCTCGGCGCACTGGGCAGCCAACTATATCGGCTACATGGAGCAGTTCGGGATCGTCCGCGGCTACAGCAACGGAACGTTCCGGCCAAACGCGCCGATCACGCGTGCGGAATTTGCCGCGATCTGCTGCCGGTTTGAGCAGCTGACGGACGGAGCTGCGGCCTTCACGGATGTTCCTGCCTCTCATTGGGCGGCAAAGTCCATCGCCTATGCGGCGACTCGCGGTTGGGTCACAGGCTATGCAGATGGAACATTCAAGCCGGGCAACAACATTACAAGAGCAGAGGTCGCCGCTGTCACCTGCCGCCTGCTCGAACGCAGTGCTGACATAGAGTATATCCGTGCCCATCTGAAAGAGCTGCCAAGAGTCTTTGCTGACATGAACGAGCAGCACTGGGCATACTGGTATGTGATGGAAGCTGCCAACGGCCATGACTATACCAAATCCGGAAATACGGAAACATGGCTCCGGACATATCCATAAACAGGAGGGTTTTATATGCAGGTCACAATACAAAGCATCCCTGCAAACCTGCAGGAATTTGAGACGCTTGCGGCAGGCGGAAGACAGCCGGAACGCATCTGCGCCCTGTTTTTGTGTGCGCTTGCGCTGTTCAACAGAGACAAGGACGCCGGAACTGCCGCAATGAATCTCCTGCGCGGCCCGCGGCCCATGACGCCGTATGACTGTCAGTTCCTGCGTGACCGTCTGCGCGGAAAAGCCTATCTGCCGCTTGCGTATTTTGAAGGCGCGACGCCGGAAAACGGCTATCAGCCGCGCGCACCATACCGGCTTAACGTGCTGGCAGACCCCAGGCCGCAGGATATCGAGCCGGGGTATCTGCGCGTGTTCCTGAAAACGGCGGGTGCAGATTCGCCGCGGCCCATGAAGCTGCGGCAGAAAGCCTCGACCGGCGAGTGGTTCCTCTGGGAATATTCCAGCATTCTCAGCGGCATCCGTATTCCTGCGGCGGAAGATCCGTGGGCATAGTAAACAGAGAAAGGGAGATCAGAAAATGGGACTCATAAAAGCAGCATTGGGCGCGGCTGGCGGTGTGATGGCCGATCAGTGGAAGGAGTATTTTTACTGTGAATCCATTCCGGAGAACGTGATGGCGGTCAAGGGCCTGCACCGCGTTTCCGGGCGCAGCAGCAACTACAAGGGCAGCGAGAACATCATCTCCAACGGCTCCATCGTGGCAATCGCTGACGGACAGTGTATGATCATCGTCGATCAGGGCAAGGTGACGGAGCTCTGCGCCGAGCCGGGCGAGTTTGTCTATGATGCTTCGACCGAGCCGTCGATCTTCTCCGGTGAGTTGGGAACCAGTATCCTCGACACGTTCAAGAACATCGGAAAGCGCTTCACCTTCGGCGGCGAGCCGCCCAAGGATCAGCGCGTGTACTATTTTAACACCAAGGAGCTCATCGGCAACAAGTACGGCACGCCATCGCCGGTTCCCTTCCGTGTTGTTGACCAGCGGGCAGGCATTGACATCGACATTGCCATCCGCTGCTTCGGCGAGTACAGCTACCGCATCTGCGACCCGATTTTGTTCTACACGAACGTCTGCGGCAATGTCGGTGAGGACTACACAAGAGACCGTCTCGACGGCCAGCTCAAGACCGAGTTGCTTACCGCGCTTCAGCCCGCGTTTGCCAAGATTTCAGACATGGGCATCCGCTATTCCGCACTCCCCGGACATACGATGGAGCTGGCTGAGGCGTTGAACGAAGTCCTCTCCGGAAAATGGCGCAACCTGCGTGGGCTTGAGATTGTTTCCTTCGGCGTTTCGTCGGTCAAGGCGAGCGAGGAAGATGAGAAGATGATCAAGGAGCTGCAGCGCAACGCGGCGTTCATGGATCCGACGAGAGCGGCTGCACATCTGGTCGGCGCGCAGGCGGCAGCGATGCAGTCGGCCGCGTCCAATCAGGGCGCAGGCCCCGCGATGGCGTTCATGGGCATGAATATGGCAGGCCAGATGGGCGGTATGAACGCACAGAACCTCTATCAGATGGGTGCGCAGCAGCAAGCACAGCAGCCCGCTCCCGCAGCACCGGCAGCGCCCGCGAACGGTTGGACGTGCATCTGCGGACAAAGCGGTATTACCGGCAATTTCTGCCCGAACTGCGGCAGCAAAAAGCCGGAGCCGAAGCCAGCGGCAGGAAGCTGGAAATGCCCGCAGTGCGGCGCGACGGCAACCGGAAAGTTCTGCCCCGAATGCGGCACAAAAAAGCCAGAAGTACAGGTAGACGGCTGGACGTGCAGCTGCGGTGCGGTGAATAAGGGCAAGTTCTGCGCCGAATGCGGCAAACCCAAGCCGGCCGGTGTCCCGCAGTATAAGTGCGACAAATGCGGCTGGGAACCGGCTGATCCCGCGCATCCGCCGAAGTTCTGCCCCGAATGCGGAGACCCGTTTGACGACGGGGATCTGACGTGAAATCGGCAGTGAAAGCTGCGCTGATTACCGTTTCGGTAATTGCCCTGCTTGCGCTGACAGGATGCTCACTGTATCGGCTTGTTGTAACGTCACAGATCAAAGACGGAGGCAGGATGGAAAACCCGGATGCATACAGCGCGGGCAAGGATCTGGTGGAATTTGAGTGGCGGCAGAACCACAGGAATTTCTATCGCAGCTTTTCACTGAAATTTTATCAGGAGAACGATATGCCGCTGCTGATCGGCTGGTTCCCAAGCCAATCCGGCGGCGACGAGATAAGAGAAAGCCAGATGGATGCATTTTCCAACCTGATTCCCTGGCAGCTCACATGGGTACAGTGGTTTGAACTTCAGAATGTGCTGGCAGAGTCGGAGCTTCCAGAGTACAGAAAACCGTCTGACGAGAGCTATGATGAGACCGACAGCAAAATCTGGATCGTCTGGCGCACCGACGATGGGGAAAAGACCCAAACGCTCAGCGGCAGTCAAGCGGAGGCGCTGGAGGCCGTGGTTCTGGGTATTGCCGAGGAAGCGTATGCTGCATCCAAGCTTGAAACAGAGCATCTTTACCCTCATGGTAGCGTTTGCCGAGGAAACAGAGACCGGGATTTTCTCAAGACCTGCGCCGGACGGCGGATGGAAATGTCCGGAGTGCGGGATGCCGAATGGCAGTAGCGTATTTTGCGCAGAGTGCGGAGCCAGACGCCCTGCGGAATAAAAAAGCAAATAACAAGGAAGCGAGGAGGATTTATATTATGAATGGACACAAGTTTTTGAAGGTCACTGGCATTCTGATGATCATTGCCGCTGCATTTTCCATCATAGCGGGTGTGTTTGTCGGCGGACTGGGTGCGCTGGCGGCAGGACTCGGCGCAGCATCTGGTCTGACATTTGCCTACTGGGCAGCGCTGTTTCTGACACTGATCGGAGGGATTTGCCAGCTGATCGCCGGAATCAAAGGCGTCAAGCACAGCAAGCGCAGCGAAAAAGCAGGCGGACTCATCGTATGGGGCGCAATCGTGGCTGTATTCAGCGTCTTGAGCATCGTGATGAATCTGGTCAACGGCGGCGAGTTTAACGTCACAAGCGTTCTGACGGGCGTGGCCGTCCCGGCCTTGTACATCTACGGCGCGGTGCTCAATTCCAAGGCAGATGCACAGTACGCCGCATAGTTTGAGAAACAGATACAAAGGAGATTGGTACATATATGGGACTGTTCGATAAGAAATATTGCGATATTTGCGGGGAAAAGATCGGCTTACTTGGCAACCGCAAGCTGGAAAACGGGAATCTCTGCAAAAACTGTGCCAAAAAACTTTCCCCGTGGTTCTCCGACCGGCGCAACAGCACCGTCGAAGAAATCAGGGCACAGCTTACCTACCGGGAGGAGAATCAGGAAAAGGTCGCGGCATTCCATACGACCAGAACGCTTGGCACGGACACCAAAGTGCTTCTGGACGAGGATGCGGGGAAATTCATGGTGACACGGGCCAGAAATCTCGTGGAAGCCAACCCGGATGTTCTGGACTTTGCAGACGTGACCGGCTGCAATCTTGATATTGACGAGAGCCGTTCGGAACTCATGCGCGAGGATAAGGACGGCAAAGAGGTCAGCTACAATCCGCCGCGCTATGAATACTCCTATGACTTCTACATCACCATATTCGTCAACAACCCCTACTTTGACGAAATGCGCTTTCAGGTCAACTCCAGCTCTATAGACATTACGCCGCCCTCGGCACGCCCGGGCATGCCGGCAAGATGCAACCCTGAAACCAACGTCGAGTACCGCAACTGCAAAAAGCTCGGCGAGGAGATCCGTCAGGCACTGACGCAGGTACGCAAAGATGTGCGTGAGAAGATTGAGCAGGCAGCCGCACCCAAAGCGGCAGTTACCTGCCCCTACTGCGGCGCAACCACCACGCCGGATGCAAGCGGCTGCTGTGAATACTGCGGCGGCGCGGTGAACGGCTGAACCATCCATTAAACGACGATTTAGAAAGAAGGACTTAAAAATGAGAAAGTATGTAGCATTACTCCTGATTGCAGCTGCACTCCTGACGCTTGCCGCCTGCGGCAGTAAGGATGCGCTGGCCGGAACATGGTCTGCTGATCTCGGAGATGACGGTGTGATCACATGGACGTTCAACGGAAAAGGCAAATGCACCATGGAGAATGCGTATATGAAGCAGAACGGCACCTATACCATTGACGGCGACCAGCTCACGGTGACGCTGGAGGCATGGAGTGAACCGTCTACTTACACGTTCTCTGTGGACAGCAGCAGCCTTACCATGAATGAGAACTCCGGCTACGGCATCAGCGGCACTTTTGCAAAAAAGTAAGCTGCATAGAAACACGATATGTATCAGCCACCCACCGGACTTTTAGAAAGGAGAAAACGCTATGGATAACCTTACCGGCAGCATGAAAGACGTCGCATTTGCGACCAGTCCCCGTGAATTTGATCTTTCCTATTCCACCACACTCGAGGAGATCATGGAGAAGCTCAATGCCCGCAGGGCAGCGTTCCAGATGCCGTTCCAGATCAAGGGCGGCATTCCCGGGCAACGCATCTCGTTCGAGAAAGAACCGAATGTGGACGTTGGTCTCTGGCTTTTCCTCAAGGACGGCACACACATCCGGATCCAGCCAGTCATTACGGAGACCAAGATGTCGGTTGGTGGTATGCGCGTTGATAAGAACAGTGCATTGCGCAAGGGCCTCAAGGGTGCGACAGTCGGCCTTGCAACGGAGCGTGGCGCCTATATCGACACCGTGACTGAAACCGTGAAGAAGATTTTGAACGGTGAGGAAGTAGAGGACTATGTCGCGCCGGAGGTTCCGGTCGAAACGAAGGACTGGATGACAACATTCCTGCTCTGCCTCTTCCTTGGCGGGCTTGGCGTCCACCGCTACTATGTCGGCAAGATCGGCACGGGTATTCTTTATACGCTGACGGCAGGTCTGTTCGGCATCGGGTACCTTGTTGACTTTATCAAGATTCTTTGCGGCAAGTTCACCGACAAGGATGGAAATCTTATCCAGCGCGAAAAGAAATAAGGAAAGCAAAATGTCTCAGGGATGCACCGCTGTTTTTGCCGGAATGATATGTTATTTTCTGTTGATTGGCAGATTTGTGCATCCCTGAAGGATATTGGGAGGGAATTATGAAACAGACGAAGACCAAGCTTCTATGCCTGCTTCTTGCAGTGCTGATGCTGTTCAGCCTCACCGCCTGCGGTAAGGAAAAGACAGCAGACTCCAATCTGATCAAGCTCGGTGACTATGAGCTGCTCTACAAGGGCGCGTGCATCATGGAAGATTCGGACGGAAATGACGCGATCGTTCTGACACTGGACTTCACAAACAACGGCAAGGAGAATGCGTCGTATCTTTGGAGCGTCAATGAAACGCTCATGCAAAACGGCGTAGAACTGGAAGCTGCAACCGTCTTTGCCGACTACGACACCTTTGAAACCGTGATAGAAGGCCAGTTTACAGACGTCGCTCCGGGCGCAACGGTGGAAGTCCGGACAGCATATCTGCTTCAGGACACGACCAGTCCAGTCGAGGCAACCTTCGAGCAGTTCTTCGGCAAGAAAAACGGCAAGATCACCATCGACCCATCCTCACTGAATCGTGAGACTCCCGCAGCTGATACGACCGGCGATGAACCGCCCGTTGACAGCACGCTGACCTCCGATCCAGCCGAGACTGGCGATGCACTGCTCGACTGGTGGAACGGCGAATGGTACGGCTGGTGGAAGATGAGCGGCTGTTATGGCTACTACGAGAGCATGGAGGGAAAATGGTGGGATGTCTGCGGCGTCATTGACATCGGCACGGACTACACTGGCACGATCACGCTTTGGGACGAGGACTACACGAGGTCCGAACCCATGGCTTCCGCGCAGGTCAGCCTGAGCGAAGCCGGAACCGGCGAGCACGGCACAGTGATGTCCGAGGGCGGCTGGTTCACAAACGTGGCCCTGGAGCATGCGGACTGGATCGTTGATCCCGCGCTGTTGGACTATGACGACATGATCTGGATCAGCGGCGACTATGAAGATGGCGATGACGAGTTCCACTACGACATCTATCTGCGCCCGTGGGGACTCTACTGGGATGACATGGAGGAAGATACATATCCCTACCGCTATACCGACTGGTATCTGCCTCTGATTGACGCAGGCAAGTCCATGCCGGATGCCATCGGAGAAAATGCTTCGGAAGAAGCTGTTCCGACAGAAAGCGCTCCGCTCACCCCGACGGACGCGATGGCCTCCGGCGGCGACGGCATCGTAACGGAGGAGCAGGTGCAGAAGGGCTACGTCTGGATGAACGAGGTCAACAAGAATATTTTCGATGCAACTTACGATGATATTGTTGCTTACTTCGGCGTGGAAGGTCAGTTCGTCAAGGAAGAGTACAGCGACCACATGAAGGCAAACTATCGCTACTACAAATGGATCTCTGAGGACGACGACTCCCATTTCATCTACGTCAATTTTAAGGAAAACGAGTCGGGCGTTTATACGGTGAGTGCGTACAACACCAGCGGCTTCTCCGGCACAGAAGCCATAGAAAAGTATCTGGACATCGTGAAGGCCGAGGCCGCCGAGGCGAACAAGGCAGCGTCTGCAAACGCCGAGATGAAGGACTTCTCCGCGGAAATCGCCCAGTTTGCAAAAGACGATGTGAAGGTCAAGATCATGACGAAGATCCCGGTATCCGGCTGGTCGTTCGATGATAGTGGGCGCTGCCTGGTGGAAAACGACGATCCCACAGCGTTTGGTGCGGGCGCCATTCAGTTTGAGATAAGAGAGAACGTTGAAAAATTCGATTCCTACAAGGACAAATTCGAAAACTATCAGGATATCGAAGACCGCGTGATCGGCGGCATCACCTTCCGCGGCCGCACCTATAAGTACATCGGCTACGAATGGATTCAGTATATCGCGCAGCTTGACGACAACCGCGCCCTTTCCATCGGGCTTCGGAATATGGACTGCGTCCCGGGAACGATGCCCGACATCATTCTCAACAACATGACGTTCCAGTAAGGGCAGCGTCCTTCTGAAAATTTGCACGAAAACCGGCTCCCGCTCCAATTTGGAGCGGGAGAATCCGGCTATTTGCGGAGAAACGGAGGTAATGCTGTGAAACTCAAGGCGTTCCTCATCATGGCAGGTCTATGGATGGGGCTGTTCGGTCTGACCGCCTGCGGCGGTGCTGACGTGCGCACTTATCAGTACCCTGAGACAGCGGTCCTTTTTGACGACTTCCACATTAAAAAAACCGTTTACAGCCCGGGGGTCATGAAGCTCTATTACCGCGGCGGGCAGTTCAAGGACACGCCCATCCGCTGCTACGACGCGAATTTTGAAGATCTGGGAGATCAGTTTGAATATTCCTTTCAAAACGGCGTTCTGACAGTTCAGGCGGATTTTGCAGAACAAATCAGCGGACTCACGATTGAGGATAAAGACCACGATACGGTCTATCATCTGCGCTATCTGGACTCTCCGCAGTTTGCGTGGCTGGCGGATACGTTCTGGCTGGACTACGGTATGATGACGATGGGCGACGAGGCGCGGTATTACAGCGACGCGGAGCGGCAGGCACAGGCAGAGCGGGAGAGCGCCGAGCATGGGCAGACACGCGATGTTTTTGCGCTGCTCGAGGGCACATGGATCTCCGAGGATGGTCTGCAAAAATATGTGTTTTCCACGGATGCAGACGGGAGCGAGTTGCGTGCGGCGGAGCTGTGGCGCAACGAGACGGAGCAGATGTGGAACGGCTGGGAGCTGTGCGTCGAGTCCGCGTTTCAGACGCCGTATTTCGGCGGAGAATACAGTGAGGACGTGGCGGAACACCTGCAGGAGATCGTGCTGGGAAACAGCGATCATGCGGCGGCGGATCTGCACGTCCTGTACGATACGTAAAACGAGGTCATATTGGGCAGCGGGCTGACTTACCACAGAGAGTAGGACTACAGTGCCGCCAGGCGCCGACACAGGAAACGAGGAAAGAACATGGCAACACAAATCACAAATTATCAATGTCCCGCCTGTACGGGACCGCTCCATTTTGTAGGAGAATCCGGCAGGCTGGAGTGCGATTACTGTGGCTCGAGCTTCGATATCGCAGAAATTGAGGCGCTCTATGCGGAAAAAGAAGCGAAAGCAGCGGAAGTGGCGCAGAAGCAGGGAGAAACGGAAGCGGCTCAAAAAACTGCTGAAGTGGAAGAACAGCAGACTGCCGCAGACGGCTCTGACTGGGATTCTTCCGGCCTGAGCGAGGACTGGGGCGCGGACGCGGCCGGCATGAAAGCCTACTGCTGCCCATCGTGCGGTGCGGAACTGCTCTGCGACGCAACGACTGCAGCCACATCATGCCCATACTGTGGAAACCCGTCGGTGCTTCCGGGACAGTTCAGCGGCATTTTGAAGCCCGATTTTGTGCTGCCCTTCAAGCTGAGCAAGGAGGATGCCATCAAGGCATTGAAGAAGCACTATCTCAAAAAGCCTCTGCTGCCATCGACCTTCTCCAAAGCCAACCATCTGGAGGAGATCAAGGGTGTGTATGTACCTTTCTGGATGTACGACGGCGAGGCCAGCGGAAGTGCCCGGTTCCATGCCACGCAGGTACATACCTACACCTCAGGAGACTATGAGATCACGGAGACAAGACACTATGATGTAAGCCGCTCCGGTTCGCTTTGCTTTGAAAAGATCCCGGTGGATGCATCCAGTAAAATGCCGGACGATTATATGGACTCCATCGAACCGTATGATTACGCGGAGCTCAAGCCATTTTCCACAGCGTATCTGCCCGGATTTCTGGCGGACAAATATGATGTCAGCGTCGAAGACAGCCGGGAGCGGGCGGACACGCGCTGCGAGGGCTCGCTGCTGAGCGCACTGGAACGCACGGTTTCGGGCTACACCACCTGCAATGAAACGAGCCGGGATATCCACTTGAAGCGCGGCAAGGTGCATTACGCACTGCTTCCCGTCTGGATCTTGAACACAAGATGGGAGGGCAAGGACTTCCTCTTTGCCATGAACGGTCAGACCGGCAAGCTTGTCGGCAACCTTCCGGTCAGCACGAAACGGGTAATTGGCCTGTTTGCGGCAATCGCGGCACCTCTTATCGCCATCAGTGTGACCACGCTGCTGCTTTTGGCGCGATAGGGAGGGCTGAGACATGAAAAAAAGAATACGTTGTCTCCTGCTGGTGTTTCTGTTCTGCCTTGTGCTCTGCGTGAACGCAGCCGCGGCTGAGCAGACAGGCGCACAGCTTTCTTATGTGACGGACGCGGCCGGACTTCTCAGCGAAAACGAAAATATGCTGCTGGAAAAGATGGCGGAAAGCGTCTCCCAAAAATACGGCGTCGGCGTTTACATCGTAACCGTGGAGGACTATCGGGACTTCCATTCTGAAGGCGTCTATAAGGCGACCTACACCATCTACCATGAATACACCATGGGCGAAGGACCGAACCGCGACGGGATCATGCTCCTGCTCAGCATAGATGATCGCGACTGGGCAATGTTCTGCTACGGCTCACGCTGTGAGTATGCGTTCAACAGCTATGGTCAGCAAAAACTGGAAAAGGTCTTCCTCGACAATTTCGGTGAGAACGACTGGTACGGCGGCTTTGAGGATTACGTCAAAGAATGCTGCGTCTATCTGGAAAAGGCTTCCGCAGGAAAGCCCGTCCGGGCGAGCTTGTTCTATCCGCTCCTTATCGTGATCGGTCTTTCCCTGCTGGCGGCAGCCGCGGTCGTCGCTGTGATATGGCAGAAAATGGACACTGTATCAAAAAAAGCAACCGCGAACGACTACGTCTCCGCGGGACTCCGGCTTACGGAGCAAACAGATCGTTTCACCCATAAGACGACCTCCAGTCGGAAGATCGAGCGCAGCTCTTCCAGCAGCGGAAGCAGTCACAGCGAATCCGGCGGCGGCGGTTCCGGCCGAAGCGGAAAATTCTGAAAGGAGCGGCTATGAAAACAACACACAAACAAATACTCGCGCTGTTGCTGGCACTGGTTCTGCTGCTGTCGCTTTGCGCCTGTGTACAGAAGACGCAAACAGAGCCTAACGAATCGAGAACAAGTACAGATAAGGTAAAAATGCTTACAAAATCCGACAAAAAAAACGCCTGAAAAGCAGCCGGAGGAAGCTCCATTGCAAAATGATATGCGTGATCGCACGTCACGCGACGAGGCGTCAGACACACAGCCGGTACAATACGGGTTTTCACAGGAGGCAGAAACCTCGCTTGGATGGCTGCGGGATAGGATCGACTTTCCAATGACCATGTTTGGCGCGGCGTATCTCGGTTATGTCGGCGGGCTGTTTGACGAGGGCTTCGAGGTAGGCTTCCCCGCATGGCTGTGGGAAACCAATGAGGCCATGCTCCTCGAATACCCCTTCATCACGGAGATTGACGAGGATCACATTATCGGCGGCGCGGGGCATCTGTATTGCATCGTGCCGGTCGATGAGAACGCGACGGTTGCAATCAACCGTGTGCAGTGGAACGAAAAAACACAGACCGACGAGGTCACGGAGGTGCTCTACCGGTCAGAGAGCGGTGAACCGGTGCTGCTCTTTGCAAATCTCGACGGCGTTGCATATGAGGCCGACACGCAGGTCTTTATCACCGACAACAACGGGAACTCCTGCGAATGGTACCCCTCGCTTGATGCGATGAGCTATCTTGCGCCGTGTACATCGGAAGCCGGCGACTATCTTTCGTTTGACTTTACGGAATATGCCTGGTATGATGCCCCGCCCGAGTTTTCTGCGTGGCTTGCCGACGGCTGGAGCGGCATGACCGCGCTCGGTCTTGCCGGATCGCAGCGTGACGGCATGGGCTGGATCACAGAAACCATGGTGGGGGAAACCAGCCGCTATGCCTATTTCTCGCTGCGCTTTTATCTTGAGGATGAGACGGGCGGTACGGTCGATCTGGAGTGGGTATATGAAGACAGTGACGACATTGAGGAGATGTGGAGCGGCTTCTGGGCAATCCAGACCATTCTGGACGGACCGAGCTATGTGACGCTCAGCTTGTCGCTTGTGGGCGGTAATAACTACGGCGTCACGGACGGCCCGATGTATCTGTGTGAGACGTATCCCCTCCTGATCAGCCCGAGCGGCACAGAGCTGCTGGTCGGCGCGGGTGAGAGCGGCATTTGCCTGCCGTTCATGTCGCAAAGCACAACGGCATGTGTGCTGACGCAGGCCGTAGGATAAATTCCCCCATTCTTATCGCTGTGCGCTGTACCAATCGAGAACAGCGCTTAGACTTTCCTCCTTGACCCGCTCACCGCTGTGGAGCATCATATCCAGCATATCGTCCTCCTCCGGTGTGCGGTCTTCCTTTTCAGCAAGACCTTTGCCTGCTGTTTTGACCATGATCTCCATCATGAGGCGGTAAACGCCGTGCAGCTTCTTCACATCAAAGTTTCCTTGCAGGGTGAACAGCGGAATGTTGGCTGGCATCGCTGACTTTTTCCGCGTGCTGTCCGTTTGCGTTCCAGTTTTTCCCATGCCGACACCGCAGACGGCGCGTACCCGGTAACGCTTTGCGGCCTCGGCATAGCCCTTGACAGAGCCTGCCATGATCCAGCCAAGGTAGATAACCTCCGCTCCGGCAAAGACCCGTTTCTTCGCTTCCGCAAGAGAATATACCGGAAGTCCGGTTTTCTGCGCCAGCAGCCTGGCATAACGCTCTGTGCTGCCGGTATTGGTGGTGTAAATAATTGCGTTCATAGAAACATTCCTCTCAAAAAAGTGAGACGCAGCGCGTGATCGGCTTTGCGATCAGCACTGCGTCTTAGCGTCTGGCTTCTTTCGTCTCAATCGTGAAATTCTTTGCGTTGATGATGCTTTCGTGTCTGCACTTTGGGCAGAACAAAGGGAAGTCTTTCAACTCAGTTTCCCGAAATATTTGCAGCCGCGTTTTCGAGCCGCACCAAGGGCATAAAACCCACTGTTTTTTCTCTTCACGTTCCTTCATATCGTCTCCCTGTCCTTTCTGCAACAGGATTCAACCTTGGCAATGAACTGCTCAATATGTGCATCCAGCAAAGGAGCAACGGAATCTTTATCCTGCGCACCGTCGTAGACGCTGTAGAGGAGGTACATTGGCCCATAGAATTCCAGCGCCAGCTGCATGGCGGCTTCGTCAGTATCTGTCAGCTTACGAAAAATTGCGGCCATGTACTCCAGAGGCCCGCCGGCCAGATAGTCGTGATGGAGCTGCGCCAGCTTGGGATCACGGTATTGCTCCAATGTCAGCATTTTCCGAAAATTTGAAGAAAAATGCTCCTTCGTCCAATGATCAAACTGCGCCATACTGTATGCGCGGATTTTTGAAATCGGCGTGTGCAGATAAGCCTCCGCAAAGCCGTCCGGCTCCGTCTCCGGCATTTCATAGCTTTCCGCACGTTCATAGTCCATCTTGTTCATTCGCTCCACGATCTTATCTAAAATTTCCTGTTTGCTGGTATAGTGCTTATACAGGGCGGCTTTCGTAAAGCCCAACTGCCTCGCAATATCATTCATCGATGTCCCAAGGTAGCCGTTCTGCGCAAACAATTCCAGCGCCGTTTCCAAGATCCGTTCCTTTGTGCTTTCAGCCATGTTTTTTCTCCTTATCAAAGTAACCAATCGGTAACTCATAGTATAGTTACCGATTGATTACTTGTCAAGACCTGTTGAAAAATTTTGTTGAAAGCAGCGCATAACAAGCATCAGCGAAAGGATTGGAGTGACACAGTGAGATGCGCCGCGCCAAAAATCACCATTATGATTGCAGCCGGAAGGTTATGCAGCCAGATAGCGGCGCACAGATAATACAGCACAGGAAACACCGCCAGCGGCATCGGGACAAAGAGGAACGAACAGTTCAGCAGGGAGATTTCTCGGCCACCCATAAAATAGCGGAACCACACGGCGTAGTACAAAATCAGGAAAGCAGCCGCAAGATAAAGCCAGCCGCTCTGAAAGCTGCACGCATCCCGGCTCACGAGCAGCATAACTGCAAACAGATAGGCGATGCGGCTGATCTGTTCGACGATTTCAATCCAATGCGTGACCGCTGCGGTCTGTTCCGCTTTTCCGACTGGCGGAAACATGACATAGGCGATGTTGATTAGCATGGGCAGCGCAAAGATCACAAGCCCGATCCACGAAAAGGACACTTTCAGATTCATAAAACAACGCCGGCTTTCACAGCAAATTCAGGCAGCTTTGCAGGCTTCCCATAAATGGAGATCAGCGCGCGGAACTCCCGGCGGAACGCCTCACGCAGCTCTGCCTCCGTCAGGTGCAGGTGATCCGTATTGGCGAGAATCGCTAGTCCGTAGGTAAAGTAGATCATATCCTGATGAAAGCGGCGGGCAACATCCTCTGCGTATCCAAATTCATCGACGATCACGCCGATGACCTCCTGCGTCAGAATGTCACTCTGATAGGCCCCTGGCTGTTCGCCCTCCAGATAGAGCCAGCGGAACAGCTGCTTTTCCTCGGCAGCGAATTTGACGAAGCCCATGCCGTAGCTGCTGTAGCGGCTGTCATTTCCTTCGTGGGCGCGCAGAGAATCCCGCACACGCTGCGTGTGCAGTTCGATCGCACGTTCTGTCAAAGCGGTTTTCAGTTCGTCCATGTTCTTGAACGAAAAGTAGATCGGCTGCGTGGAACAGCCCAGTTTTTTGGCGACGCTGCGGGCATTGATGGCAGAAAAGCCGTTGTCACGCAGTACCTCCACCGCAGCGTCGATAATTTGTTCCTTTGAAACTTTTCTGACTGCCGGCATAAGCACCATTCCTATATAATAACAATGCGTTATATATAACGTATCGTTATTATATATTGCGGGATGTGTTTTGTCAAGCGGTATGTTATTCTACCGTTTCAATGGAGTCCGCAATGCGCATCCTGGAAATGGCACACAGCGGGATGGCTGCAAGGTGTCTGTCTGTGCCGCGCCGACGAAGATGCAGCAGACATAGCCCGGCGCTGCGCCGATCACCGAGGCAAGGATGCCGTAATATGCGCCCTCCCAGAGCATTTTGATTTGGGCGAGGTTCTCCGCCATCTCCTGACTGCTCTGGCGGTAAGAAAGCCACTGTGTGCAGGGATTTTCTCCGCATCAGCCGTCCGGCCATATTTCAAAGGCGGCGGTGTCCTGTAGATTAAGCGCACAGGAAATACGCTGTGTACAGAGAACATCGCCATAAAGGTTAACGCTGGCGCAATGGGTTACGCCATCGCCTGCACCAGCAAAAACCGTCAGGCATATGGTTGGCAAAGAAACGGCGGTATAGCCCCCTATATACTCTGTGACGAAAAGGACTTAATTGCGCTTCCAGACGGGTTGACTTATAAAGATGGAGCCTCTGTCTCCTGCGGTTTCGGCACTGTCTATGAGGCCATCGAAAAAATCGGCGTCAGCGGTGATGATGCGGTGCTGGTTGTCGGTCTCGGTCCAGTTGGTATGGCCGCATTGATGCTCTGCAGGGCAATGGGCGCGGAGAAACTGATTGGTGTAGAAATGAACGAATACCGCATTAAAATGGTGCAGGACATGGGTCTTGTTGATCATATCGTCCGCCCGTCCGATAACGCGGTGGAAGAAATCCGCGCACTGACCGGCGGACACGGTGTCGAACGTGCCATCGACTGCTCTGCATCTGATGCAGGCCGTCAGACCGCAATTCGTGCCACCAGGGACTGGGGGAGAGTCGTTCTTGTCGGCGAGGGGAACTCTCTGACCATCAATCCCAGCCCGGACATGATGCACGCACAGAAAACCGTCTACGGCTCATGGGTCACCTCAACCTGGAGGATGATGGAACTGGTTGAGCATCTGGTTCGCTGGGGTATCCATCCGGGAGACCTCATCACCGATGAGTTCCCGCTTGAGCGCGCAGACGAGGCTTACGCACTGATGGCCAGCGGCAAGTGCGGCAAGGTTGCCGTTGTTTTCCCGGAAGAAGAATAAGCAGTTCGGGCTAATCGGATTAAAAAGAAGATGAGACAATAAAAGCGATCATGCTGTTGTCCGATACGCGTAACAGACGCTTCTTTTCCACATACAGAAATGACCAGGTAAAAACGTGCGATATCACGAACCGATAATAGCTGACAGTTATATCTCCGCCAAAACAAAAAGTCATTCCGACAGGAATGGCTTTTTTGTTTTGCATGAAAATGAGAGCCGCAGGAAGTCCGCGGGGATTTGGCCGCACGCAGGTGATTCGGTGCCATGCCAGGTGCTTTTGAACGCGTTCTTTCTATGGATTGCAAATAATGTTTTCATTATGCGTCGAAATGCGGTATACTCTTGGCGGGAGGGGATTTCATGAAAAAGAAATCTGTCTTATGGACGCTGTTTTTCTCCACGCTGTATCTCAGCGTATTCACGTTTGGCGGCGGATATGTGATTGTCTCGCTTATGAAAAAGAAGTTTGTGGATGAATACCATTGGATCGAAGAGGATGAAATGCTGGATTTGATCGCCATTGCGCAGTCCACGCCGGGAGCGATTGCCGTGAACGGTGCGATCGTCGTAGGGTATAAGCTTGCGGGGATCTCTGGCGCACTGGCTGCAATTATCGCAACGATTCTTCCGCCGTTTCTCATCCTTACAGTCCTTTCGTTCTTATATGAGCGTTTCCGCAGCAATCTCCTGCTTTCGCAGCTGCTGGCTGGCATGCAGGCAGGCGTCGGTGCGGTCATCGCGTCTGTGGTGTGGGATATGGGGACGGATGCCGTCCGGCAGAAAAATACCGTGTCGATAGGAATCATGCTTGGTGCGTTTCTGGCTGCCTGCTTTTTCCATGTGAACGTCGTTTACATTATTCTCTGTTGTATTGTGCTCGGTATTGTCCGGACGCTGCTTGCACGCAGGAGGAACCGGAGATGATCACACTGCAACTTTTTCTGAGTTTTCTGCAGATCGGCCTGTTCAGCTTCGGCGGCGGCTACGCGGCGATGCCGCTTCTTCAGGAGCAGCTTGTTGCCCGGAACAGCTGGCTGAGCGTACAGGAATTTGCAGATCTTGTGACCATTGCGGAAATGACGCCCGGTCCGATCGCGGTGAACGCGGCGACCTTCGTCGGCACAAAGCTTGCTGGGCTCCCCGGTGTGCTGCTTCTGGTAAATGCTTTCTGGGATGGGGGGCCGGTGACGCTTGCCGAGACAAATTGGACGATGCTGCTGCTTTTTGCAGGCTGCTTGCTGCTGCTGCGCAAAACAAAGCTGAGCCCAATTCTGATAATGGTACGCGCGGGAGTCATCAATGTCGTGAAAGCTGTTTTGGCCGGATAGCGGGCAGCGGAAAATCTGATTGACTTTTTTCATATGCCGTAGGAAAATAGGGGCGAAAACCAAAGAGGGAGGTGCTTGATATGAGCAGACAGGAAGCGATTCAGCAGTTCCGGCAGGCGCTTAAGGCCGGACAGAAATGCTACCGCGAGTGTGTGCACCGCGGACGCTATCCGTATCCGCAGGTGCTGGAGGAACGGCTGCGCGACTGCGCGGTGGCCGGCCGTGTGGATCTCGGCGTTCTGGATATCCCCATTGCGCAGATCATCGGCACGAATACGGCAGGGCGGCAGGCGGCGTTTGCCGCGAATTTTATGCCGCTGCTGGACCTTGGAACGGAGTTCGCGGGAAAGTGGGTCGCACTCTGCGAGGCGCATCTGGGCGACACCGGCATCACGGATCCCATCCGGTGCTTTGAATACATGGGAAGCTTCTATGTGCAGGAGGGCAACAAGCGCGTGAGTGTCCTCAAAAGCTTTGACGCGCCGACCATCCGTGCCTATGTCACGCGCGTCCTGCCGGTCTATTCCGACGACCCGGCAGTGCGGGTCTATTATGAATTTCTGCACTTTTATGGGCTCTGCGGCCTGTATCAGGTGCATTTCAACCGTGTCGGCGACTATCCCAAGCTGCAGGCCGCGCTGGGCTTCGATGCCGACCATGTCTGGTCAGAGCGGGAAAAACGCGCGTTTCTGACCGCGTTCTATACCTTCCGCACGGCCTACTACAAACTCAGCCAGGAGCCGCCGGTCACGACGGCGGAGGCACTGCTGGTGTGGCTGCACACCTATACGCTGGGCGATCTGCGCGTACTGGGGCCTGCGGAACTGGAAAAATCCATCCGCGCGGTCTGGACGGAGTTGACCGCCTACGCGCGGGGCGGAAAGATTGAAATGCAGACCGATGCAGAGCCGGAAGCGTCCGGCTCCGGCCTGCTGGGCCTGCTTGCTGGGCGGATGATCCCCGGCGGGACGCTCCGCGCGGCGTTTGTGCATGAATGTGCACCGGAGAAAAGCCCGTGGATCCGGGAGCACGACAAGGGACGGCAGCAGCTGGAGCAGGCACTCGGCGACACCGTCTTGGTCAGGTCCTATCTTGCAGAGGACTATCCCTGCGCCGAGGACGCACTGGAGCAGGCCGTTTCAGACGGTGCACAGGTCATTTTCACGACGACTGTGCCGCTGATCTTCGCCTGCCGCAAACTTGCGCCCAAATACCCGGGGATCCGATTTCTCAACTGCTCGGTCGATATGCCGTACCCAGGCGTCCGGACCTATTACAGCCGCATTTATGAGGCGAAATTCCTGCTCGGCGTGATCGCCGGTGCGCTGGCGGTGGACGACCGCATTGGCTATGTGGCCGACGGACCGATTTTCGGAACGCCTGCGGCAATCAACGCCTTTGCTCTCGGCGCGCAGCTGACAAATCCGCGCGCTTGGATTGAACTGCGCTGGTCGTGCTGTGAATCTTCGCCTGCTGCGCGTCTTGCGCAGGAAGGGCTGCGTGTGATCTGCGCACGCGACCTGCCAGGGACGGGCGACAGCCCGGACTGGCGCGGTCTGTGTCTGGCGCAGGAGGCAGGGCCTGTCTGCACTGCGCTTCCGGTGTGGAACTGGGGCGAGGTCTATATCCGGCTGGCGCGCAGCATCCTGCGCGGCGGCTGGGACGAGCTGAGCGCGGTGGCCGCCGTCAATTACTGGTGGGGCTTTGCAAGCGGCGCGGTGGACGTGCAGCTCATGGAATCGCTGCCGGACGGCCCGCGCGAGCTGGTGCGCCTGCTGCGCGCCGCGCTGACCCACGGTGAGCTTGCGCCGTTCCACCGGCGCATCGCCGACCAGACGGGCGCGGTGCAAAATGACGGCGAACGCTGGCTTGCGCCGGAGGAAGTTTTACACATGGACTGGCTGTGCGCCAATGTGCACGGCAGCATCCCGCAGTATGACGATCTGCTGCCGATGGCAAAGCCGATGGTGCGTCTGCTGGGATTGTACCGCGAGACGCTCCAGCCGGAGAAAAGGGGGCCGCTGCTTTGAAACTTCTGCTGCTTGCCGATAAAGAAAGCCCCTATCTTTGGGACTATTACCAGCCGGGACGGCTGAGCGAGTACGACCTCATGCTCTCCTGCGGCGATTTGAAGGCGGAGTATCTGTCATTTCTGGCTACGCTTGGCCGCGCGCCGCTTTATTATGTGCGCGGCAACCACGACGGCAATTATGACAGGCGTCCGCCGGAGGGCTGCGACTGCATTGAAGATAAGCTGGTCGTGTTCAACGGCCTGCGCATTGCGGGGCTGGGCGGAAGCCGCCTGTATTCGGGCGGCAAGAATCAATATTCCGAGCGCGAGATGAAAAACCGCATCTGGAAGCTCGGCTGGAAGATCCGCCGGGCAGGCGGCGTGGACATCGTGGTGGCGCACGCCCCGGTACGGGGCGTCGGCGACGGGGACGATTACGCGCATATGGGCTTCGAGGCGTTTTTGCCGCTGCTCGACCGGTATAAGCCACGCTATTTCATCCATGGTCATGTGCATATGGAGTATGGCCGCGACATTGCCCGCATGCTCCGGCGCGGGGACACGACGATTATCAACGCCTGTGAGCGCTATACGCTGGAGGTATAAATTATGGAATATCCGAAGGTCTGCCTGCGGCGCGGCGAGGAAGCCGGCGTTCTGAAGGGGCAGCGTCTGATCTATGACAATGAACTCGACTGGGCGGACGATATCTGCACGGACGGCTGTGTCGTTGACGTGCTGGACAGCCGCCAGCGCTTTGCCGCGCGCGGTTTTTTCAATTCCGCCTCCCGGCTGGCCGTCCGCGTTCTGACACGGGATGAAAATGAACCGATCGATCGCGCGTTTTTTGCCCGCCGGATCGAAGCGGCGTGGCGCGCGCGGCAGGCGCTGGGCTTTTCCGATTCCTGCCGCGTCGTCTTCGGCGAGTCCGACGGACTGCCGGGGCTGACGGTCGATAAATTTGCGGACTGCTTATCCTTCCAGATCGCCTGCCTGGGACTGGAGCGGTGGAAGCCGGAACTGATTTCGATTCTGGCAGAACTGTTCGCTCCGCGCGGCATTTATGAGCGCGACGATCTGCCTGTGCGCGAAAAAGAAGGCCTGCCGCAGATCAAAGCGTGCGTTTACGGCGCGGTTCCGGAGGAACTTGTGATCCGGGAACACGACGCGGATATGCTCGTTTCGATCGCAAACGGCCAGAAGACCGGGCATTTTCTCGATCAGCAGGAAAACCGTGGACGGTTAAAGCCCTACGCACCCGGACAGGACGTGCTCGATCTTTGCTGCTGCACGGGCGGATTCTCTATCCACGCGGCGCTTTATGGTGCGAAAAGCGTCGAGGCAGTCGATGTGTCCGAGGATGCGCTGGCGCTTGTGCGGCGCAACGCGGCGCTTAACGGGGTGCAGGATATCGTCACGACCACTTGCGCCAACGTCTTTGATCTTGCACGGCAGTATGTGCGGGAGGGGAGGCAGTATGGTCTCGTTGTCTGCGACCCGCCCGCGTTTGCCAAAAGCCGCAAGGCGCTGGAAAATGCCTATCGCGGCTATAAGGAACTCAATTTGCAGTGTATGAAGCTTGTAAAGCCCGGCGGATATCTTGTCTCCTGCTCATGCAGCCAGTTCATGACGCCGGAACTGTTTCTCAAAATGCTTCGTGAGGCCGCGCAGGACGCAGGCCGCGACGCAAGACTGCTTGAAACGCTCATTCAGTCCCGGGACCACCCAGCCAGCCTCGCCTCCGAACAGTCGCTGTATCTCAAGGGGGATATTCTTCAGATCGTATAAGCGGCAGATTGCGGATACCGGATTCATACGTCTCTGCCCGCAGGCATATACTCCAATAGCATACACAGCCTGGAGGTGCCCGTATGACAGAGGACTTACTCACCAGAGCCAGGGAACTGGCTGTGTACATCATCGAAAACCGCGCCACCATTCGGCAGGCGGCAAAGCACTTCGGACTTTCCAAATCGACTGTGCATAAAGATCTTTCTGAGCGGCTGCCGTTGGCGAACCGCGCGCTGTATCTTTCTGTGCGGGAGATCCTCGACCAGAACAGAGCCGAACGCCATATCCGCGGCGGTCTGGCTACGAGAAAGAAATATAAGGGGTTCTGAATCTTGTCGTTTTCCGGGCGTTTTCCCGTTTTTTGGGGGAAACGTCCGGCTTTTTATGCAGCTTGCTAAAAATTTGTGAGTTTCGATAAATTTTTTTGAGAAATGGGTTGATTCTTTGATGCGGAAGGTATATACTTGGAATCAGGAAACAACTCCATTCAACAACAACACAACGTTCAGGAGGCAAAGAGTCATGAAATATGGTCGTACATTCAATTTCTCCGCCGGCCCCGCAATGATGCCGGAACCCGTGCTGGAGGAGATCCGCGACGAGATGATGAACTACCGCGGCAGCGGCATGTGCGTCATGGAAATGAGCCACCGTTCCCCTGTTTTCCAGCAGATCATCGACGAGGCCGAGCAGGATCTGCGCGACCTCATGGGCATTCCCGACAACTATAAGGTCCTGTTCATTCAGGGCGGTGCAACGCTGCAGTTCTCTATGATCCCCATGAACCTCATGAAGAACGGCAAGGCCGTCTACATCGAGACCGGCGCATGGTCCAAGAAGGCCATCGCGGAAGCCAAGAAGGTCGGCGAGGTCATCGTCGCCGCTTCCAGCAAGGACAAGAACTATACCTATGTTCCCGACTGCTCCGATCTGGATATCCCCGAAGACACCGATTACGTCTACATCTGCGAAAATGAGACGATCCATGGCGTGACGTGGAACAAGCTGCCCAACACCAAGGGTCATGTGCTTGTTTCCGACCAGTCCTCCATGTTCCTCTCCAAGCCCTGCAACGTGTCCGACTACGGCATGATCTACGCGGGCGTGCAGAAGAACGTCGGCCCCGCCGGCATGGTTGTCGTCATCGTCCGTGAGGATCTGATCCGTGACGATCTGAAGGATCTGCCCATCTACCTGCAGTACAGCACGCACGCAGGCGCCGGCTCCATGTACAACACCCCGAACTGCTGGGCGATCTACTGCTGCGGCAAGGTCTTCAAGTACCTCAAGTCCATCGGCGGCCTCGAAGAGATGCACAAGCGCAATCTCGACAAGGCGAAGGTCTTCTATGACTTCCTGGATTCCTCCAAGATGTTCAAGGGCACCGTCGAGCCTGAGTTCCGTTCCCTCATGAACATCCCGTTCGTGACCGGGTCTGCCGATCTCGACAAGGAAGTCGTCGCCGCTACCAAGGCAGCCGGCTATGACAACCTCAAGGGCCACAAGTCCGTCGGCGGCCTGCGCGCTTCCATCTACAACGCCATGCCCAAGGAAGGCGTGGAAGCCCTCGTCGAATTCCTGAAGAACTTTGAAGCCAACTACGGCAAATAAGAAAACCTACAAGGCGCGGCATATTCTGTCGCGCCTTATTTCACAGAACAAATATAAGGAGATTTTATCATGCGTATTCTCGTAACTGATGGAATGGACAAGACCGCAATGGCGCAGCTGCGCGAGGCAGGCCACGAGGTCGTCGAGCAGTTCTATGCTCCGGAAGAACTGGGCGCAGCCCTGCGTGAGTTTGACGCAGTCGTCGTTCGCTCCAAGACCAAGGTTCGCGCGAACCACATCGATGAAGCCAAGGGCGGCAAGCTGAAGCTGATCATCCGCGGCGGTGTCGGCGTTGACAACATCGATGTCAAGTATGCAGAGGCCAACGGCATCACCGTCAAGAACACCCCGAAGGCTTCCTCTCAGTCCGTCGCAGAACTGGCCATGGGTCATATGTTCTCCTGCGCACGCTATCTTTCCATCGCGGGCCACACCATGCGCGAGGGCAAGTGGGAAAAGAAGGCCTACGGCAAGGGCATCGAACTGCAGGGCAAGACCCTCGGCATCGTCGGCTTCGGCCGCATCGGCCAGCATCTGGGCGTCATGGCCAAGGCTATCGGCATGACTGTCATCGCCTTCGATATCTTCCACATTCCCGGCATCGAAGAGCAGCTGGGCATTCCCTATGTCGAGATGGACGAACTGCTTGCCACGTCCGACTTCATCTCCGTCCATGCCCCGGCAGTTGACGGCGGCGCACTGATTAACGCAGAGCGCATCGCAAAGATGAAGGACGGCGTGTGCATCATCAATACCTCCCGCGGCACCAACGTTGACGAGGCCGCTCTGCTTGCCGCACTCGAGAGCGGCAAGGTCCGTGCTGCTGGTCTGGACGTCTACGCCGACGAGCCCGCCTCCAACTCCGCGCTGTACTCCCATCCGATGGTCTCCTGCACGCCGCATATCGGCGCTGCCACCGTTGAGGCGCAGAAGCGCATCGGCGCGGAGATTGTGGATATTATCACAAATTTCGGCAAATAATTTCAGTCATTTCGCACAGGCATCCGCGCTTGTATTTCTGGCGCGGATGCGATATGATAATTTTGAGCAATCTGCAAAAAGATCGCAATAGATTGGTACATTTTTTTGAGGAGGATTTACCAAAATGAATGCTTATGTTGCCAGTGTCATCGACTATGTCAAGCAGGCACACGGGAATGAGCCTGAATTCGTTCAGACTGTAGAAGAGGTTCTCTCTTCCGTTTCCCCGATCATGGACGCGCATCCCGAATACGAGAAGGTTGACCTTCTGAAGAGAATGGTCGAGCCCGAAAGAATGTTCACGTTCCGCGTCTGCTGGATGGATGACAAGGGCGAATACCATACAAACCGCGGCTGGCGCTGCCAGTTCAACGGCGCCATCGGCCCGTACAAGGGCGGCCTGCGCTTCCAGAAGAACGTTTACGAAGGCATCATCAAGTTCCTCGGCTTCGAGCAGACTTTCAAGAACTCCCTGACCGGCCTGCCCATGGGCGGCGCAAAGGGCGGCTCCGACTTCGATCCCGCCGGCAAGTCCGACGCGGAGGTCATGCGTTTCTGCCAGAGCTTCATGACGGCTCTGTACCGCTACATCGGGCCCGACATCGATGTTCCCGCGGGCGACATGGGCGTCGGCGGCCGTGAGATCGGCTACCTGTACGGCCAGTACCGCCGTCTGAAGGGCGTCTGGGAGAACGGCGTTCTGACCGGCAAGGGCATGACCTACGGCGGCTCCCTGATCCGTCCGGAAGCAACCGGCTACGGCGCTGTCTACTATCTGCAGGAAGTCCTGAAGCACGAGAACGACACCATCGAGGGCAAGCGCCTTGCGATCTCCGGCTACGGCAACGTTGCATGGGGTATCATGAAGAAGTCCGCTGAACTCGGCGCGAAGGTTACTTATTTCTCCGGCCCGGACGGCTATGTTCATGACCCGGACGGCGTCAACACCGACGAGAAGCTGAACTTCATCCTTGAGATGCGTGCAAAGGACCCGATGCACTGCAAGCCGTACGCCGACAAGTTCGGCTGCGAGTTCGTCGCCGGCCAGAAGGCCTGGGGCGCGAAGGATGTCGATGTCAACATGCCGTCCGCCATGCAGAACGACGTTCGCATGGGCGAGGCTGAGAAGATCGCCGCCTCCGGCGTCAAGTACTACATCGAGGTCGCCAACATGCCGACCACGAACGACGCTCTGAACTATCTGCGCGCGCAGAAGCACATGATCGTCGCTCCGTCCAAGGCTGTCAATGCGGGCGGCGTCGGCGTTTCCGGTCTCGAAATGAGCCAGAACTCCGAGCGTCTGGTCTGGACGGCTGAAGAAGTCGATGCGCAGCTGCACAAGATGATGAAGAACATCCACAAGGTCTCCGCAGAGGCTGCCGAAGAGTACGGCCTTGGCTACGATCTGGTTGCAGGCGCCAATATTGCCGGCTTCAAGAAGGTTGCTCAGGCCATGTACGAGCAGGGCGTGTTCTAATCTATTTTCATTCCATACACAGCAGCCCCAGCGGTTTTCGCCGCTGGGGCTGTTCTTGCACTGCTGCATATTTTGTGATATGCTGGCAATAAATCTGAACTTGCGGAGGTTTCACGATGAAAAAAGTGATCATTGGCGCAGTCATGTTTATGACAGGCGTTGTATCAGCCTTTATATTGTTGGGCGGAGCGATGGCCTTTCAATTTGAACACATCAACCAGAGTCCGTTTTCTATGACGATGCAGATTCTCGCACAGTATGGTCTGACAGCATTTCTGTATGCAGCGGCAGCCCTTGCGGCTGCAGGGATCGTTGTTGCGGTCTTGGGATTGAAAGAAACGTGAGAGGAACCACTAGCCTGTAAATGCAATATGAATGGCGCAATGCGTACATACGGAGGTTGCCCCGTATGTGCGCATTGCGCCAATTTGGTCTGTATAGCGGGAAGCTGGAGCCTCTTTTTCCAGTGCTGCACCGGCGCTGGGTACATCAGCCGGCCTGATGGCTGTGGGGAGCAAGCAGACTTTTGCCGCAGTGCGGGCAAATCTCACCGTCGCTGCGGCCAAGACGTTCGCCGCAGAAGGGGCAGCGCCAACACAGCAGATAGACGGCTGCGTATCCAATGGCAAACAGTGCCGTGAACAGGAAATATACCGGCTTTGATACGCCGCAGCCGATGATCAGGCTGGCAAGCGCCAGCGAAAACAACGTGAACAGCAGAACTTTGACTGTTTTCAGATTCATAGAGAAGCCTCCTCTGTCTTCATCCGAACCACAAAGTTTTCCGTTTCCTTCTATCCATAGTATAGCACGCCGCCTGAGTTCCGTATACGACCCGGGCGAAAATTTGTGCAATATTTCTATTGCTGCGCGTCGATGCGTTCCTTGAGGTCGTTCAAGTAGACCCAGCGCTCTGTCTTCGCATCCAGTTCCGCTGTCAGCCGTTCCTGCTCGTCCGTCAGAGCCTGTAGCCGGACATAGTCGCTGCCGCAGGCCTCCTGCTCCTGTTTGCAGGCGGCCAGCTGCTGTTCCAGATCGGCAATCACGCTGTCAATCATGTCAAATTCACGCTGCTCGTTGTAGGAGAATTTCAGTTTTTTCTCGCGCGGGCGCTCAGAAATCGGTTTTTCCTGCTTTTCGGGCTTCTTTTTCTCTGTGGGTGTCCGCTTGCGTGCCCAGTCGGACCAGTTGCCGGTAAACACGTCGATGCGGCCCTCCGGGTGCACCTCGAAGATGGTATCGGCCAACTTGTCGAGGAAAAAGCGGTCATGCGAGACGGCGATGATAGGGCCGGGGAAGCTTTGCAGATAGTCCTCCAGAATGGAAAGCGTCGTAATGTCCAGATCATTCGTCGGTTCGTCGAGCAGCAGCACGTTGGGCGCTGCCATAAGGATGGACAGCAGATATAATCTTCGCCGTTCTCCGCCGGACAGCCTCCCAATGCTGGTCTGCTGCAAATCGGGCGGGAACAGGAAGCGTTCAAGCATGGTCTTGGCGGAGAATGTGCCCTCGTCCGTTTTTACCTGTGCGGCGACATTGTAGATAAAATCATACACACGCTGGTTCAGATCCAGTTCGCGGCCCTCCTGTGAAAAATGACCGATTCGGACTGTCTCGCCCAGTTCGACTACGCCGCTGTCCGGCAGGAGTTCGCCCGCCAGAATGCGCAGAAGCGTCGATTTGCCCGCGCCGTTGCGGCCGACGATGCCGATGCGGTCGCTGCGGAGAACGCCGTAGGAAAAATCACGGAAGATCGTGCGGCCGTCGTAACCCTTTGAGACATGTTCCAGCGTGATGATTTTTTTGCCGAGACGGCTCGAGGCCGCCGAAAGCTGTACCGCGCTGTCGCGTTCGGGCGCTTTGCGGTCCTTTAATTCCTCATAGCGCTGGATGCGTTCCTTGCTCTTGGTGCTGCGGGCCTGACAACCGCGCAGAATCCACTCGCGTTCGACGCGCAGGATGGACTGCCGCTTGCGCTCGGACGCCTCCGCCATCTGCGCGCGCTGCTCCCGCAGTTCGAGATAGCGGGAGTAATTGGCTTCATAGTGGTAAAGCTTTCCGCGCGAAAGTTCCGTGATATGGTTCACGACGCGTTCGAGAAAATACCGGTCGTGCGTGACCATGACCAGCCCGCCTCGATATTTTTTCAGCCAGTCTTCCAGCCACTGCACCATCTCGGTGTCCAGGTGGTTCGTCGGCTCGTCAAGCACAAGGACGTCTGCCGGATGGATGAGCGCGGCGCACAGCGCGGCGCGGCGGCGTTCACCGCCCGAAAGTGTTCCAATCAGCCGATTCGTGTCCGCAAGACCGAGCCGCGTCAGCATGCGCTTTGCCTCATATTCGTTCAGCTGCCGGAATTCCGGCGGCATACTGGCAAAGATCTGCTCCAGCACGGTCAGATCGTCGTGCATATCGGGGTTCTGTGCAAGCACGCTCACCTGTAAATTCGGCTTGCGGGCGATTGTCCCGCTGTCCGGCTGGAGCCACCCTGCCAGAACCTTCAAAAATGTTGATTTTCCGGTGCCGTTGATGCCGATCACGCCGGTTTTGTCGCCCTCATTTAAATAAAAATCCACATCGTCCAGCAGCTGACGGCTGCCGAAATTGATGGAAAGATGCTCTGCGGATATCAGCATAAAATTCCTCCTGCAAGGGGTTTCTGTTCCCATTCTATCACAGTCTTCGCCGGAAATCACGCGCTTCTTGCATTTTTGAAGGGCATCTGGTATCATGAGGGCGAAAACTATGGAATTGAGGTGAGTTTCCTATGAATGCCGTGAAATTACTGGCGCTCGATCTGGACGGGACACTGCTGAATTCCCAAAAAGAACTGACGCCGCGCACCTGCGATGCGCTTTATGCTGCGGCGGAGGCAGGTGTCGAGATCGTGCCGACGACGGGCCGATTTTTTACCGGCATGCCGGAGGTCGTGCAGAAGCTGCCGTTTCTGCACTATGCCATCACCATCAATGGTGCGCAGGTCTATGATATCCGCAAGGAAGAAGCCGTCAGCGCAGCGGAGATCCCGCTGGAAACGGCCTTGCAGGTTCTGGAATATCTCGACGGCTTTCCCGTGATCTACGACTGCTATCAGGACAACTGGGGCTGGATGACGCGCAGCATGCAGGAAAACGCCGCTGCATTTGTCCCGTTCGACTACGCACTGCGCATGGTGCGCAGTCTGCGCACGCCGGTCGAGGAACTCAAGGCGTACCTGCGGGGGCAGAACCGAGGCGTTCAAAAGCTGCAGCTGTTCACGCCGGACGATGCGCTGCGCGGCAGGCTGCTTAAAGACCTTACAGAGCAGTTCGACGGTTTAAGCGTCAGCACGTCCATGCCCTGCAACATTGAGATCAACGACGCGCATGCCAACAAGGGCGAGGCCATTGCAAGTCTGGCGGCCTATCTTGGCCTGCCGATGGCGGCGACCATGGCCATCGGCGATGGACTGAACGATACGAGTATGATCAAAATGGCAGGGCGAGGCGTGGCGATGGCGAATGCGTGTCCAGAAATTCTGGCGATTGCCGATGAAGTGACGGCCTCGTGCGACGAGGACGGCGCGGCGCTTGCCATCGAGCGGCACTGCATCCCAGGAAAGGCGTAGGATGGTTGACTGTCACATTCATATGGTGCTGGACGGCGTGAATTGGAAAGAAGCCATTGCGCGGCACAGGGCCGCGCCGCAGGAGGCGTTCATCAGAGAAACGCTCGAGCAGTATCAGACGCTGGGTTTTTCCGATCTGCGCGACGGCGGTGACCGTTGGGGTGTGTGCGATTTGGCCGCGAAGCTGGCCCCGGAATACGGCATCCGATACCGGTCGCCGGGCTTCCCAATCTACAAAATCGGACATTACGGCGGATTCATCGGGCGCGGCTTTGATGAATTTGTCGAATACCGTGCACTTGTCCGCGAAGCCAGAACGCGCGGTGCGCACTTTATCAAGATCATGATTTCTGGTCTGATGGATTTTGAACGCTACGGCGTTCTGACCAGCGAGCCGCTGCCGCCGAAACTGATTCGGGATATGATCGCCTGCGCGCATGACGAGGGCTTTTCCGTCATGGCCCACGCCAACGGCGACGAGGCCGTGCGCGCGGCGCTTGCGGGCGGTGTGGATTCTATCGAACACGGCGCATATCTCACAGATGAAACGCTCTGCCAGCTTGCAGAATCGCGCGCTGTCTGGGTGCCGACGCTCGTGACGATCGGCAATCTCATCGGCTGCGGGCGCTTTCCGGACGAGGTTTTAAAGCCGCTGCTGGCCTATCAGAGGAACGCAGTGAAAAAAGCTGCCGCGCTGGGCGCAAAAATTGCCTGTGGAAGCGACGCGGGCGCGTACCGTGTTTTGCACGGACAGGGGGGCATGGACGAGCGTGCGCTCCTGCGCCGTATCCTTGGGGAAGGCGCGGACGCGGTGCTCGATACGGGTAACACTGCAATTATGGCGCGATTCTGAATCTGACCCTAAAAAAATATCTGTTTTTGCATCTTTTTATAGTATCAGTATCGGATATAATCAGGGTATCCCAATAAGAGAGGTACTCCGATTATGAAAAAGAGAAACGAAACCATCCGTATGCTGGTTCTAAGTGCGATGTTTGCCGCGCTGTGCTGTGTGACGACGATGCTTGTGCGGTTTCCGACTGTTGCCGGGTATACGAACATCGGCGAGGGCATGTGCCTGCTTGCCGGTCTGGTGCTCGGTCCGTGGTACGGCTTCTTTGCCGCCGGTATCGGCAGCGGGCTTGCCGATCTGCTGGCAGGCTATGCGCATTATGTCCCCGGTACGTTTATCATCAAGGGCCTTGTGGCGTTGGTGGCTGCGCTGCTGCTGCGGCCGCTGCTGAAAAAAGGCGAGAAGATCCCGTTCTGGCGTCTGGCGCTGATTGAACTGCCGTCCGAGGTCATCATGGTCGCCGGGTATTTCGGCTATAAGGCGCTGATTCTCGGCAAGGGTCTTGCCGCCGCTGCATCCATCCCCAATAATCTGGTACAGGCTGCCGTCGGCATCGTCCTGTCGGTTGTTCTCTACACTGCGCTGGCCAAGGTTCCGGAAATTCATAAGGCGTTCTGGAAGGGTGAAATGAATCATGTATGAAGAACTTACCGCACAAGCAAAGCAGGCCGTGACGGAGCTGCTGGACATTGCAAAGCTGAAGCCCGGCAAGATTTTTGTCGTCGGCTGCTCGTCAAGTGAGATGGTCGGCGCGCGCATCGGCAAGGGCTCGAGCCTCGAGGCTGCGCAGGCCGCATTCGCGGGCATCTATCCCGTTTTGCAGGAGCGCGGCATTGAACTTGCCGTGCAGTGCTGCGAGCACCTCAACCGCGCGCTTGTTGTTGAGCGCGATGTTGCTGAGGCGCACGGCTTTGAGATTGTCAACGCCATCCCGCAGTTGCACGCGGGCGGCTCGTTCGCCATGACGGCGTGGGCCAATTTCAAGGATCCCGTGCTCGTCGAGACGATCGTTGCAGATGCAGGCATTGACATCGGCGGCACGCTGATTGGCATGCACCTGCGCCGTGTTGCGATTCCTGTCCGGCTGTCGATCAAAAAGATCGGCGAGGCGAACATCCTCTGTGCCCGTACCCGCCCTAAGTATATCGGCGGCGCCAGAGCCGTCTATCAGGAACTGTAAATGAAAAGCGCCAGCCCGAGCGGCTGGCGCTTTTTGTGAGTTCTATGGATTCGGTCAGATGATCCGGCCGAGGCCCGCGGTCTTCGCAGCCTGTGCTGCGCGGCGCAGCGCGGAGACGGGCTCACCCTCAAGGAAGTAGGCGTACATATCGAGAATCATCCCCGCCAGTTCCGAGTCGGCCTCCAGACCGGAGACGTCCTTCAGAACCTTTGCCGCTTCTTCCTTCGACTGCTCGATGCCCGCCTCGTTCAGATAGCGGTAGACCGCACCGGCTGCGCCGACGGCGATATACGCGGGCTTCACACCCTGCTCCAGGCACAGCAGGCTTGAGCCGATCAGACGGTCAGCCGCGCTGAGTTTTCTTGTCGGGTCGCCGCCGACACGTTTGCAGGTGTCCTTCAGCGCCGCGTTGCGGAAGCGGCCAAGAAGATCGGTGATGTGCAGCATCAGGCTTTCCAACTCGACGCCGTACTTCTTAGAAAGTCCCAGCGCGCTCTCGAGCATGGCATTCTGCACGATGTTCAGAATTTCGGGATCATCGATGGACTGGTAGATGTATTTGCGGCCCTCGTAACCGCCCAGATACGCGCAGGTCGCGTGGCCCATGTTGTGGACGTACAGCTTACGCTTGATGTAGAAATCAAACGGCTCGAACGGAACCATGTTCGTAATTTCCGGGATTTCACCCTTGAACGCGGCCTTATCGACCGGCAGGAAGCCGTAGCGCTCGACGCAGACGCGCATCGGGTCGCCGTCCTTCATCTCCTCGGTCTGCACCGGTACCATGCGGCCAATCGACGCTTCGACCAGGCCGACCTTTTCATCGAAATGCTTCTTTTCCTCGTCGGTCAGGAGATCCTTGAGCATGCCCTCCATGACCTTGTTGGCGTCCATCAGGTTTTCGCAGATGATGATGTTGAGCGGACGGTCGTCCCGCGCCCAGCGCTTTCTGAGGCCCGCGACAATGTTGCCGACGATGAATTTGAGGATTCTCGCGCCGACAGCCGTTGCCATGATGTCGCAGTTGGCGATGGCCTCGGAGGCTGCCTCCTGATCGTTGCCGTTGACCGCGGTCACATGCTCGATCATCACGTCCTCATGTCCCTCGCTGGACACATAGCGGACGGGGTACTGCTTTTTTTCCTGCAAAGCCTTGACCACGGGTTCCGCCACATCGATGAACGTGACCTCATACCCGGACTGGCTGAGCGTTGCGCCGATAAAGCCGCGGCCGATGTTGCCGCCGCCGTACATAACTGCCTGTTTCATAGTGATTATGACCCTCTTTATTTATTTCTTGCCGTACAACTCGTACAGCTTCAGGACTTCGTCCTTCGCCTTTACACCGTCAGACGCGCTGACCTCGCTGAGCGAGGCTGCCGCGCTGCACGCGCCAAGCTTGAGTGCCTCCGGCAGCGGCATATCCGTTTCCGCTGCGTACAGAACGCCCGCGCAGAACGCATCGCCCGCGCCGACCGTGCCCTTGATATAGCCCTTCGGAAGCTTCAGGCTTTCAAATTCATAATAATTGCCGTTTTCGTCCATGCCGCAGCCAATCTCCGGGCAGTGAATAACGGCCCACTTTGCTACGCCCAGTTCGTGCAGCTTTTGCAGCGCGGCTTTCATATTCTCCACATGCAGCGCGCCGTCTTCTCCGCGCAGCAGGACACCCGTGGTCTGCTGCGTCTCCAGTTCGTTGATGATGCAGTAGTCGGTGTATTTAAGCGCTGGGGTCACGAGCCGTGCGAAGCGCTCGCCCGCTTCGGAAACAACATCGATGGAGGTTTTCATGCCTGCCTGCTGCGCCCGGTGCAGGAGCCGTGCCATCTTTGTGCCGTATTCCGCGTCCGGTTCATCCAGATGCGGCAGCAGAAGAATGTAGCCAATGTGGAAAATATCGACATTCAGCTTGTCCCAGTCGATATCGTCTTCTCCGTAATAGGCGTTGCCGCCCGCATACTGGAAAAACGTGCGTTCCTTTGTCTGGTTGTTCGACATGACAGCCGTAAACGACGTATCGCCGCTGCGCTTGATCATGGAGCAATCGATGTTTTTGTATTTGCCCATTTCCTGCAGGATAAAATCGCCCTCCGCGTCATGTCCGGCGAAGCCGGAGGCCACGAGCGGCAGATTGGGATCCAGCCGCGCAAGGTCGGAAATGGTGTTGCAGACCGAGCCGCCGGTGGAGCGTGTAATGCCTTCTGTAATGTGTGTCAATTCGTTCTGCTTCGGCCAGGTTTCAATCGGGTAAGTGATATCCACGATCATATTGCCTGCACAGCATATGCCTTTTTTCATACGTCCTCCCTGTTTTCAGAGCCGAGCGGCTCTTGTTTTTTTCTCTGCTTACTGTTATTATGAAGGAACGGGGCAGGCTTATCACCGATGAAGATGCGTCTGCAGCCCGACAATGATGCTTTTTCGAGGAAAAAATGGAATCCTACAATGAATATGAACTGATCTCTCATTCCAAACTGGCAGACTGTACCATGTTTATTGTTGACATGGTATATCGCCCCATGCACCTGCATAAGGAACTGGAACTGTGCGTGGTACTGAGCGGCAGCTGCCGCGTCAGCACTGACCGGCAAGGCGTTGAAGCAGGGCCGGGCGAGGTATTGCTGTTTGATGCGGGCAGCAGCCATGAACTCTGCGCATCCGGTGTGCCGGCAAGGCTTCTGACGCTGCAGATCTCCAACAGCTTCTGCGCCCGGTTTTATCCGCAGATCCGCAGTATCCGCTTCGGCTGCCGGGGATTGTCCGCTTGCCTGCTGCCGGAGCGGCTGACGGCGCTTCGCCGCGCAATGCTGCTGGCGCTTCGCGCCTATCTGCGCGATACACCGGAAGCACCGTTTGCATGCATGGCGCAGGTCAACGAGATTTTCGCCATCCTGCTCAGCGATACGCCGTACCGCGTGCTGAGCGATACGGAAAACATGACGCAGACGCGCAACGCCGAGCGGATGCACCGCATTCTGCATTATCTGGAAACACACTATTCTGAGCCTGTCCGCCTCAGTGAAATCGCGGAACGGGAGGGGCTGACACAGACCTATCTGTCGCACTTGTTCCGTGAACAGCTGCATATCCCGTTTCAGGATTATCTGGCCCGGCTGCGGCTGGAGGCGGCGATGCTCCTGCTGCGCCAGTCCGATACGACGCTGACCGATGCGGCTTATGCCTGCGGCTTTTCCGATCCAAAGTATCTGAACCGAAGCTTTCAGAAAAATCTCGGGATGTCGCCCCGGCAGTGGCTGCAGGAAAACCGCCCGGATCCGAGTCGGGCGCCGTCCGCGGAGGACCCGCGTACAGCGCAACGCATCCTGACGCCTGACGAGTGCCGGGCGCTGCTGGATGCGCTGGAGATTCCGTAAGAAATCTTAAATCTTCATGATCTTCAATTCTTCACCGCTGGCATAGGCTTTTTCCATGATGCGCTGGACGTGCACGGCGTCGGATGCGGGGACAACGAGGGGCTTATTGTTGAGAATGGAATCCGAGAAACTCTCGATTTCACGGGTGTACATATTGCCGAAGTCGCCGGGAATTTCGACGCCCACATCGTCGGCGTGGGTCTGCTCGGCGGAATAGGCGACATTTTTGTCAATGAACACGGCATTCAGCTTGCCGCCGTCGATCTGGCCGATCATCGTGTCGCCAAGCAGACGGCCCTTCGTGCCGAAGAACTCAACGCGCCACTTGGACGCCTCGTCCGGAATATTGAAGTTGGACTGCACGACGCACTGCGCGCCGTTTTCCATGCGCATGAGGATGGTGGACGTGTCTTCCACGTCATACTGCGGCTCAGGGAAGGCGATTTTTTCGTTCATGGATGCGACCTCGGTCACGCGCATGCCGGTGATATACTCCATGAGGTCGATGGTGTGGACGGACAGATCCATCATCGCGCCGCCGCCTGCTTTGGCTTTGCACTGCCGCCAGTTGCCGGGCTCATACGGAAGCCAGAGCGTAAACTGCGAATAGCCGGATACGACCGTGCCGATCTTGCCCTCGGCAATGGCTTTTTTCATACTCATGACGTGCGAACCGAAGCGCATCATGAAGCCCGCTGCGATCTTCACGCCCTTACGTTCGCAGTAGTCGATGACTTCCTGACCTTCGTCAGACGTCATGGCCAGCGGCTTTTCAATCAGAATATCCTTGCCGTAATCTGCGGCCAGCTTGGCCTGCTTTGCGTGCAGGACGATGGGCGTTGCAATATAAACGGCATCGACCTCCGGGTCTGCCAGCAGATCCTCTTCTTTGGTGTAGCCGCGCTTTGCGCCGTATTTCTGACGGATTTTTTCAACCTGCTCGGCATTGATGTCCATGACGGCGATCAGTTCTGCGTTCTTGGCCAGCATCATGCCGGGAATTGTTCTGCGATCCGCAATGCCGCCGGCGCCAATCACGCCCCAACGTAATTTTTTCATATGCTTCGCTCCTTTGTAAATCCATAGACCGCTCACAGCGGTCTTTTTCAGTATAGCACACTCCTTGCGTGTTGAAAAGGGAATTCCGTATAAAAAACGGGAAATCCAACGACAATCCACAAAATCTCACAAGGCTTTTGTACACTGAAATAAGCGGAACAGCATAAAAACAGGGGAAATGTGGAACACTTCCGCAGAAACGTGAAACGATGGAACTGACAGTTAACGATGCTTGCGGACGCACCTGCCGAATTGTGCGGTGCGGCCTTACCTGCATATTTCTCCTGCGTATGCAAACAATAGCTTTGGAACCAGTACAAAACGAAAGGCATTGGAGGAGCATATATGAAAGCAACAGGCATTGTCCGGCGCATCGACGACCTCGGCCGCGTCGTAATCCCCAAGGAAATCCGCCGCACCCTGCGGATTCGTGAGGGCGACCCGCTGGAGATATATACGGAGAAGGACGGCGAGGTAATTTTTAAGAAATATTCGCCAATGGGAGATCTGGGGGAGTTTGCCGGGCAGATCTGTGAATCGATCGGGAAGAACACCGGATATATCGCTGCGGTCTGCGACCGGGATGCGATCATTGCGGTGCACGGCGTGCAGAAGCGGGAACTCCTGGACAAGCGCTGCTCGCAGGAACTGGAGCAGCTGATGGAACTGCGGCGCAGCTACCGCTATCAGGACGGCGATCTGCCCGTCCGGCCGACGGATACGTCCGACCGATACCGCGTCGGCGCTGCGGCTCCGATCGTGACCGAGGGGGATTTGATGGGCTGCGTTCTGCTTCTGAGCGAGGACGGCGCTCCTGCGCTCGGGGAGGCTGAGCAGCGTCTCGTGCAGACCGTCGCAGGCTTTCTTGGACGGCAGATGGAAAGCTGAACAAACAGGCAGGGAGCAGAACCCCCTGCCTGTCTTTTTTTATGCGTTCACGATGCAGAAAAAATAGTGGCGAAGCGGCGGAAAATCTGTTATACTATGATATAAGGCGAAGTATAGGCCGAGAAAGGAACACCGAATATGGACTTTACCGGCTTTCTGGGCAATGATGCCGTGAAGGCGCGTCTGAGCGGCGCGTTTGCCAGCGGACGCGTGGCACACAGCTATCTGATCTGCGGGCCCGTCGGCTCCGGCAAGCATACGCTTACGCGGATTTTGTGCGCGGCCATGCAGTGCGAGGGCAGGGGAGAGAAGATTCCCTGCGGTGTCTGCTCCGGCTGCCGCAAGGCGCTTGAGGGCGTCCACCCGGATATCATCACCGTTGACGACCCTGAGCATAAGTCCATGACTGTCGAGCCCATCCGTGCGGCCAGAAGCGATATGTTCATCCGTCCGAATGAGGGAAAGCGTAAGATCTACATTATCCCGCGCGGACAGGATATGAACGAGTCGGCGCAGAACGCGCTGCTGAAAATTTTGGAGGAACCGCCGGATTACGGCGTGTTCCTGATCCTGTCAACCAACGCGGAACGTCTGCTGCCCACCATCCGCAGCCGCTGCGCGGAATTGCAGCTTGGCCCTGTGGAGCAGCACGAGGCGCTGCCGTTTCTGCGGCAGCGCATGCCGGATAAACCGGACGGTATTCTGCGTGCGGCCTATCTGCGTGCGGGCGGCTTTCTGGGACAGGTGCTGACGCTTTTGCAGGATGCGGAGGACGAGCCGTTTGTCCGGCAGTTTGCTGCAGCCTATGCCGCGCGCGACCGGATGGCGCTGCTGCGCATTCTGCTGCCCATGGAAAAGGCGAAGCGGGAGCAGCTGCTTCCTGCGCTGCAGCAGCTGCGTGCGTGTATTTGCGGCGCGCTTGCGCAGCGGGGCGGACTGGATGCCGCGTCCGAGAGCGCCGCGCAGATCGTTGCCAGCCGCTCCGGCTCAGAACTTATGCAGGCGTCTGACAGTATACAGATTGCCATTGACGCGCTGATGGCCAACGCGTCGGCAGGCGCAGTCGTCGGCTATCTGACGATGAAGCTGCGCTGAGCGCCGAACCTGAAATTTTACCTTGCCGCAGGCCCTGCGGCAGATTGGAGAGAACCATGCAAGAACAGAATCCCGATACCGTTCTGGAGCAGCAGACAGCTGCATCAGAACCGGAAGATCAGGTGCAGGAGCCAGCGGCTGATATACAGCAGCCTGCACAGGCCGCCGCGCCTGCGGCGGAAGAAGCGCCCGTCCAGCCGGACGAGCCCGCTGCCGTTACCGTTGTGGACATTCGCTTCCGCAATAACGCAAAATCCTATTATTTTGACCCTGCCGGGCTGACGCTGATGACCGGCGCGCATGTCATCATCGACACGGCGCGTGGAGACGAGTTCGGTGTCTGCGCGGCTGGAAATCATCCGGTCAAGCCACGCGAACTGGTGCTGCCCCTGCGCAAGGTTTTGCGCGTGGCGACCGAACAAGACGAACGCACAAACGCGGAAAATCAGGAACGGGAAAAGAAAGCCTTTGAAATCTGCCAGCAGAAGATCGCTGCGCATGGGCTGGAGATGCAGCTTGTCTCGGCGGAGTGCGCCTTTGACGGCAGCAAGCTTCTGTTTTTCTTCACGGCGGACGGGCGCGTTGATTTCCGTGAACTGGTCAAGGACTTGGCCTCCGTTTTCCGCACCCGCATTGAACTTCGGCAGATCGGCGTGCGTGACAAGGCCAAGATGGTCGGCGGACTCGGCGTATGCGGCAGACCCTTCTGCTGCAAGGAATTCCTCGACGATTTCCAGCCTGTCTCCATCAAGATGGCTAAAACGCAGAATCTCAGTCTGAATCCGACGAAGATTTCCGGCACCTGCGGCAGACTCATGTGCTGCCTGAAATACGAGCAGGAGGCCTATGAGGATCTCATCAAGACTGCGCCGAAGGTAGAGTCCTTTGTTGACACGGCGGACGGGCGCGGAACCGTCATTGAGGTCAACCTCCTGCGCCAGAGCGTCAGAGTCCGCATGGAGGATCATCCGGAGACGATCGGTACCTATAAAAATACGGATATTTATATCCTGCGCAGCGGCAAGGCCCGCAAAAACGACCCGCCGATCCCGCGCGATTTTGCGCCCATTTCCTCCAAACCGCGTCCGGTGCAGAAGAAAGAGGCGTTTTTCGAGGAACTGCCGGAGGTCATTTATCCAGACGCAGTCGCCGTGATTGCACCGGAGACGCAGGCGGCGGAGGAAGAGACAGGGGACGCGGCGGAAGAAGCGGGAAAAAACGCCAATCGCCGCCGCCGGCGCGGCGGACGCCGCACAAAGCCCGCCGGCGAACGCCCGCAGGAGGCTTCTGTGCCGGAAAAAACCGCACCAAAGGAGCAGCTGCGCGCCGATGCGCCCCGCAGAGAGCGCCCCAAAAAGGAGCGGCCGCCTCAGCAGGACAAGCCCGAGCGCAAGCCTGCTCCACAGAAGCAGGAACGCCCGGAAAAAGCAGAAGCGTCTTCTTCCGACGGTCAGCCTAAGCCCCGCCGCCGCAGACGCCGCAGCGGAGGCCCCAGAAAGCCGTCCGGCGAAGGCCAGACGCCCAAAGCTGAATAACAAACTGCCCCGACCTGCCGCAAAGCGAGCGGCAGGCCGGGGTTACTGCTTAGAGGGCATCACAGCTGCCGGCAGGCCAGTGTTTTCCGTTGCGGAAGCTGTCGGAATGTGGTATGATGAAAAAAACAAAAAGGAGATTCTTTTATGTCCGTACTGCATGGCTTTGAACAGACACGGCAGCGCCGTATTGATGAACTGGACGCCGCATTGCATGAATATATCCACACTGCCTCCGGTGCGCGGCTCTGCTGGCTCGAGCGGGAGGATGAAAACAAGTCCTTCTGTGCCGCCTTCCGGACGCTTCCGTTTGACGATACCGGCGTTTTTCACATTCTGGAGCATTCTGTTCTCTGCGGCTCGAAGCACTTCCCGGTCAAAGAGCCGTTTGTCGAACTGATGAAGGGCTCCTTGAACACGTTCCTGAATGCACTGACGTTCCCGGACAAGACGTGCTATCCCGTCGCCAGCCGCAACAGCCGCGATTTTTTGAATCTGATGCGCGTGTATCTTGACGCCGTGTTTTTCCCAAGCATCCATGAAAAGCCTGAGATCTTCCAGCAGGAGGGCTGGCACTATGAACTGCACGACGGCATTCTGACGCGTTCAGGCGTTGTGCTCAACGAGATGAAGGGCGCGTTTGCCGACGCGGACGAGTTGCTGATAAACGCCATGTCGCGCGCACTGTTCCCGGCCTCGCCCTACCGCTTCGTCTCCGGCGGCGATCCCGAGGCCATCCCGAATCTTACCTATGAAGCCTTTACCGCCGCGCATAAGCGGTTCTATCATCCAGCCAATTCTTATCTGCTGCTCGACGGCAGCATCGATCAGGACGAAAGCTTCGCCCTGCTGGATGAATATCTGTCGCAGTTTGCAGCCATCGACCCAGACACGCAGATCCATGCGCAGCCGCCCGTCCGGGCAGAGCGCCGGACGATCGAATATCCGCTCCCGGCCGGAGAACCGGCGCAGCAGCGCTGGAAGCTTGGCTGCGGCTATGTGCTCGGGACATATCAGGATACGCAGACGCTTTTTGCCGCGCAGGTGCTGAGCGATGTGCTCTGCGGCAGCAACCACGCGCCGCTCTGCCGCGCGATTCTGGAACAGGAGCTTGCAGAAGATGTGGTACTCGGCTGCGACGAGCAGTGCATGCAGCCGAATCTTCTGCTGCGCGTGCAGAACTTCCGCGAAGCCGACCTGCCCGCCATCGAGGCTACGATCCGCAATACGCTCACCGCGCTCTGCGAAAACGGACTTGACCGTGCGCAGATCGAGGCTTCGCTGGCAAGCTTTGAATTCAAGCTGCGCGAACGCGATTACGGCACAATGCCGCGCGGTCTGGTCTTTGAACTTGAGATCCTGTCCAGCTGGCTTTACGGCGGCGACCCTGCTGTGCGCCTGCGGTTCGGCGAGGTGTTTGACACGCTGCACGCCGCCGTCGGCACGGGATATTATGAGAATCTCCTGCGCCGGCTGATGCTGGAGAACCCGCATACCGCCGAGGTGCTCCTGCAGCCGTCGCTGACCTGCGGACAGGCGCGTCAGGATCGTGAACGCGAGTCGCTGGGAAAAACATGCAAAACACTGGATGAGGCGCAGCGCAGCCGGATTATCAGTGAACAGGAGCGGCTTGCCGCACTTCAGCAGGAGCCGGACCGCCCGGAAGCGCTTTCTACGATCCCGCATGTCCGGCTTTCCGACCTGCCGCGCGATCCGGCCCCTGTTCCGACGGAGGTGGAGGAGGACGGACGGCTCGTTCTCCATGCCGTGCAGACCGACGGTATTGTCTATCCGACGGTTTATTTTGCGGCCGATGATCTGACAGAGGAACAGCTTCCGTATATGTCCGTTTTGCGCGCGGCGCTGGGACAGCTTCCGGCTGGCGGCATGGATGCGCTGGAACTGCAAAAGCAGCTGCGTCTGAAGCTTGACGGCTTCAGCGTGGCGCTGGCGCCTTACAGCCAGTATCATGACCCGCAAAGTTACCGGCTCTACGCTGCCGTTTCCTTCAGCGCACTGGAGGCGAAACTCCCGGAGGCTGTCCGGCTGGCAGCGCAGATTCTGACGCAGACGGATTTTTCCGACAAGGCAAAGCTGCTGGAACTCATCCGCCAGCAGCGCGACGGACTCCAGCAGCAGATTGTCAATTCTGGTTCGAGCGCTGCGATGCTCCGCGCTTCTGCTGCACTGAACGCGGCCAGCGCCTGCTCAGAGCGCTGCGCGGGCGTCAGCTATTACCGCTGGCTGCGCGAATTGGAGCAGAATTTCGACGCACGGGCGGATGAACTGATCGAGATGTTGCGCACACTCTGCGAAAAGCTGTTTGTGACCGCGCGGATGCGTCTTTCCGTCACCGGAGGCGGCGGGCAGAGTGGTGCACTTATTCAGAGCGGCCTGCATGAAGCGCTCCCTGCTGGCGCAGCGTCCGGTGCGCCATACCGTGCACAGCTGCTGCCGATTTGCAAAGAGGGCATCGTGATCCCGTCCGAGGTTTCGTTTACCGCTGTCTGCGGCAATGTTCACGCGTATTCCGGCGATCTGCGCATCGCCTGCCGCGCAGCGTCGCTTGGCCATTACTGGAACGAGATCCGTGTACAGGGCGGGGCGTATGGCACAGGCCTGCTCATCCGCGAAACAGGGCTTGTCTCCGCCTATACCTACCGTGACCCGGACTGCCGCCGTTCGCGCGGCGCAATCGGACGAACGGCAGTGTATCTCGAAGCCGCAGCTGCTTCTGGTGAAGCGCAGGACGTCAATATCATCGGCGCCATCAGCGACGCCGAGCCGCTGCTCTCGCCGCGCCTGCAGGGAGCCGTTGCGGATACATGGCTTCTGAAAGGCATGACCATGGACGACCGCCGCTGCATGCGCCATGAATTGCTGGATGCAGGCCCTGCATCGCTGGCTGCCTGCGCCGGACCAATCGGCAGCGCACTGGATACCGGCATCGTCTGTGTTTTCGGCCCCCGGACGCAGCTGGAAGCCTGCGGGGATCTGAGCATTCAGGAACTGTGAGAAAAAATTAAAAAAGGGCTTGCATTTTATCCCCAACTGTGCTACTATAGTGTGGCGCTAAGGAAGCGCGGTACGCGCCGGTAGCTCAGTTGGATAGAGTGACTGGCTACGAACCAGTAGGTCGGGGGTTCGAGTCCCTTCCGGCGTACCAGAAAAGCAGTTGATTTCGCTACGGAGTCAACTGCTTTTCTTAATATATAAAACGAATACTGGAGAGGATCATATGAAACGTTCTGAGATCAATGCGGCTCTGCGGGAGCTGGAGGCCATGTGCAAAAAATATTCCTGCTTCCTTCCGCCGTTCTGCCACTTTACGCCGGACGAATGGAAGACCAAGGGCCACGAATATGATGAGATCCGCGACTGCATGCTCGGCTGGGACATCACGGATTTCGGCCTCGGCGATTTTGACAAATTCGGGTTCTCCCTCATCACCATCCGCAACGGCTGCCGCACGCAGCCGGAAAAATATCCGAAGGTCTATGCGGAAAAGCTGCTGTATCTGAAAGAGGGCCAGATGGCCGCGAACCACTTCCACTGGTACAAGACCGAGGACATCATCAACCGCGGCGGCGGCAACTGCCTCATCCGCGTGTACAACAGCCTGCCGAACGAGGAGATCGACTACGAGTCCGACGTGGAAGTCCACTGCGACGGTCTCAAGCGCATGGTCCCCGCAGGGACGCAGATCCGCCTCTGCCCGGGCGAGAGCCTCTGGGTCACGCAGGGGATGTACCACGACTTTGCCGTGGAAGAGGGCACCGGCCCCGTGCTGCTCGGCGAAGTCAGCCAGTGCAACGACGATAACACCGACAACCGCTTCAACCCGCCCGTCGGCCGCTTCCCGAAAATCGAAGAGGACGAAGCACCCTACCGTCTGCTGTGCAATGAATATCCGCCCGCAAAATAATCTGTGCGTCCATATAAATAACAGGCGCTCCTGCGTGACATGCAGGAGCGCCTGTTGTGTTTTTCAGCTCTTGACGGTGAACTTTGCCGAATCGAGCAGCTGGTTGCCGATGTAGATAGACAGGGTGTAATCGCCGTCGGTCTGCGGGGTGCGCGGGAAGTAGCCGACAAACATGTTCTTTTCCCACATGTCCTTCCAGACCAGCACGGAACTGGAGGAATCGACGATTTTCCCGTCCGCGTCGCGGATGACGAGGTTGACCATGACTGTCCCGTCGGAAGAGGCGTTCAGGTTGCTGCCGGCGTCCACGTCGAACGCAACCAGTTCGCCCTTGGAGAACGTCGTGCGGCGCGTAACCAGGTCAACATAGCGGAATGTTTCCTTGTTCGGCTTGAGGAACAAGCCTGTATAGGGGTTCTTGACGCCGTTGGCCGTGTAGGGATTGTCCACATTGGCTGTCGAGAATGTCAACTCCGTCTCGCCCTCGAGCGAATCACCGCTCTTCAGCGCCAGCGTGACCTTGTATGTTGCACCGGGGTACATATTGTTGGCAGGGATGACGCAGGACTCCGTATCCGTTTCGAGGGTTTGCGGCTCGGCGTTTTCCACGTCCTGAAGCGTGTAGGTCACTACCCAGCCGGGCTCGGCAGGCTCTGTCTCGCAGGCCCAGCTGAGATTGACGTTGATGGTCCGGCCTGTCTCGTCTGTTTCGTCGGCGGATTTGAACTCCGTGACCTTCGTGATGGTCGGGGTGACGTTCATGGCGTAGCTGGAAAGCATCGTCGGCGCGGAGATCACAATCTCATATTCCGTGCCGGAGACGAGATTTTCAAACGTCACGTTCGGGGCGGTGACCTCCTGCGTTTCCTCAAAGCCGGCCTTGTCCGTGATGGTGACGACCCACTTTTCGGGCGCGTCGCCGTCATACTGCCAGGTAAGAATGGCAGAGGAACTTGAAAGCGCGATGGCCACGCTGTCGGGCAGCAGTTCGACGGTCGGTACGGTCGAGAGCGGGGTGCTGATTGCACCGGTCAGAAGCGTATTATCGGGAGCAAGCAGCGTAAAGGTGTACTCCGAGTCGGACAGCAGATCGCTGATGACGACCGAATGTCCAGAGAAGGTAACGGTCTTGGCTTCGACGCCTGCGGCCTCGTACGAAACGGTCCAGCTGTCGAAATCAGGCCCATCCTGAATGATGAAATTCAGTTCAGCCTGTGTGATGGAGATGGGCGTAGCGGTGAAACTCAGAATCTTTGTCTCGGCGAAGGTCGAAGCGGTGGCGGAGTAGGAACCCGTCATCTTTTTGCCCTCCAGCGGGACAGCTTCAATCGTGTACTGGGTGCCCGGCATAAGCGAATCGAACGTCATGTCTTCGCCTGCCGTATAGGCCTTCCGGCTCTGGTTGCCGTAGGCGTCGGAGCAGGTGACATCAAATGCGCCGCTTTCCTCGCCGGATTCGATCTGAACGGTCAGATAATCGGTGCCGATGTCTGTCACGGCGACAGAGTCAACGCGTGTCACAGACGGGACAATCACAAAGAACCATACTGCCGCAGCAATCGCAGCCAGCGCAGCTGCGCCGATCAGAACCGGCAGAATCCATTTTGGCATGGACGCCTTTTTCTTCCGTCGCTGTCCGCGCGGAGGCAGATTGATCTTCAGTTCATCCTCTTCACCGTCTCCATCGGGCGTGGACTCATCTGCATCGTCCTCGGATGCGTCCTGCGAATTCTCATCCAGATCAAGGGGAACCTGTCCTGATTCGCCGCGATGCACCTCGTCGATGATGGCGTTGAGCATGGCTGTATCCGGAGAGAAGTTCTCCTTGAAATCATCTGCCATCTGCTCGGTGTCAGCGAACTGGACCGGCTCGACCTCCTCTTCAGCGCTGGGGTCGATCTTCTCCGGTTCTCCCTCAAGGGGCGGGACGATCAGCGCATCGGAGGCTTCATTGCGCTTGCCGTATTCCAGCAGCGCCTCCTGAAGTTCCTGCGGAGTTTGATAGCGGTCTTCGGGCTTGAACGCACAGGCCTTCAGCAGAATATCCGCCATTTCATAATCCGCATACATGGGAGCCGGCAGCTGTTCACCGGTCACACGCAGCTCTGTCTCTTATACACATCTCCGAGCCCACGAGACATGCGCAGATCTCGT
>OWKP01000200.1_pt1 | contig 49523 bp, 44 predicted proteins | sample 1732991 | NCBI WGS metagenome assembly OWKP01 (sample SAMN05065777, study PRJEB22554) | human gut metagenome | biome: ENVO:2100002; feature: ENVO:00000062; material: ENVO:00002003 | host: Homo sapiens | place: USA
ACGAGATCTGCGCATGTCTCGTGGGCTCGGAGATGTGTATAAGAGACAGACGTAACGCTTACTTTCTAATTCAGCAATAAAGCAATTGCTTTTGCTGATATCTTCTATAAATTTATATTCCTTATAAACTTTTAGAAATGCTATTTTTGCAACAACAAAACGATAAGCTTCCAAATCGCTTTCATCTATAATTATCATAAATGCCTCTAATCTCTTGTAATATATACTGTAAAGGCGAACCCGTCTCCTAAAGGAAACGGGTTCGCCTTTAACTTGTTTGGTGAACTGTCTTTTGAGATGTCCGAACACATATTCGGCGGTGTTTCGCGGACTGATTTATCTCTGCCGTCGTCTGTTTTGGGAGGCATCCTATTGAGATAGTTGAAATAAATCTCAAACCTGTCGTCGTACACCACGATTTTTTGTATCAGGTTTTTGATGAGAAGCCGAGGCGACTGCCGCATCGTGTGCGTCAAATATTCGACGACCTGCTCTTTCTTTAACTGATTTTGCGCTTTGTACTGCTCGATCATAATTTTATCTTCAACTTCTGTAAGCTGCGTTTCTAACTCATCCATGCGGTTTTTCGTCGTCGCATTGAATATGCCTTGCTCAACAGCTTTCATAATATTGGCAAGGGCGCGCTTGATGTCGTCGCGCTCATTGTTCAGAATAGAAAGAAGCGATTTATCGTTCATTCGTTTCGCATGAACTTTCAAAATCTCATCCGCGATCGCCGAAATGCGTTCAGGCGTCCCGAATACCTGCATCGTTGCGTCAATGATCGCCCGTTCTAATTTTTCCTTCGGCAGGATTTCCTTTTCACAGATATTCTTTTTCTTCCGGCCCATACACTTATAGTAATAAATGCGTCTTCCGGATTTGGATGTGCCGCTGTCGCCTTGCAAGTGATAGCCGCAGTAGCCGCATATCAATTTTCCTTTTAAGAGGAATTCAACTTCTCTGCTCGTGCCGCCGTGTTTATTTTTCAGTAAAATGCTGCCTACCTCTTCAAACAACGCTTCAGGCACAATGGGCGGAAAGATATTTGTATAGACTTCACCGCCATACGCCAAAATCCCGATATATTTTTTCATCCGGAGCAAATTGTAGAGCGTATTCAAAGCAAACGGTCTGCCGTGATTTGTGATGCCTTTTTCCTGCAACTGTGCGAGCAGCTCTCTGCCCAGAACGCCCTGCGCGTACTGCTTAAATATGGAGCGTACGATTTCCGCCTCCTCTTCATTGACATATACGTGTTTATTCTCTACACGATAACCGAACGGCACAACGCCGCCGGGATAGAGACCTTTTCGCAATGTTTCATACATTCCGCGCTTTACTTTTTGCGAAAGCTCCGCCGAATAATACTCAGCAAGTCCGATATAGACGTTTTCTAAGAGGATGCCGTCAAGGTTCTTCGTGCCGTCGATATTCTCCGATGTGCGCTGCGTGGCTGAAATGAGCGTCTTTTTATGTTTTTTCAATCGCTGTTTATTGACGGCGATCTCAATGGAATTGCGACCGAAACGGTCAATGGCATACACAAGCACGATGTCCCACGGGACAGCCTTTTCGCAATCGGCGAGCATCTGCTGAAAAGCGGGGCGATTATCGTTCGTTCCCGTCATGGCTCTGTCGATATATGTATCCATTATGGTAAGCCCGTTTGCTTCTGCGTATTGATTACAGATATGGAGCTGCCCTTCAATGGATTGCTCGTTTTGTTTTTCGCTGGAATACCTTGCATAGATAACTGCACCTTTCATTGTAATTCACCTCGTGTTCGGATTTGTAGTTCTGATACTATCCTTTTGGGGAAGGGAATGTTAGCAAGCGGGCCTATAAGGTTTCCCAACTGACCGAGGCACTTGCATAAATCTTCCCAAAATAACCAAAAGAACAGGCAAACTTTTTCGTCGAACTTTTTTCTTTCGACAACACGAAGCAATCGGGAAAAGACAACGCCGTCAAGGGCGTCAGGGGCGCCCGCCCGAAAAATTATTGCATACGGATAAAGACGAAAAGCCGACTCGCGCAAGCAGATCGGCTTATAAGTTTTCAGCGATAATTTTTCCCCTTGACGGCAACGGCTTTTTCCGATACCATCCGCCAAACGAAAGACTTTGGCGAAGCCCTCCCTTATTTTGGGAAGATCATAGACGGTGTTATTATGATTTATGTTTCTGTCGGAACAAACTATGCGTTTTGTATTGACCGCCTATCTAACATTTTGATTCCGAAAGTTGTACTCTCCAAGAAAAATGCGGAGGTGTACCATGCAGGAGATAGAAGTCAAAAACGATTTTGATGCGAAGATCTTCATAAACGGCGTTCCCGATCATCAGCTTATCATTGCCGACAAGGAATCCGGCTTTTTAGAGGCGCTCGAATTGCAGATCAGCGAGTATTTCAAAGAACAGAATAAAGAGTAAACGGGAAGCCGAGCAGTTACCTGCCCGGCTTTACGAATTTTCAGCAATAATTTTTCCCCTTGACGGCAACGGCTTTTTCCGATACCCTTTCTTCTTTCAAAAGGAGCAATCTCTCTATTCTTTGGTTATAGGTTTATTTAGATTATATGTTCGTCTAAACTCTAAGGGTTTTAATTGAAATTTTTCACGAAAAACCTCCGCGAATTTTCCTTGTTTTGTATATCCGGTCATATATGCTATTTCGGAAATCGGAAGTTTTGTTTCTGTCAGAAGTTTTTTAGCATATTCCATTCGCAGGTCACGCAGATAGTCTGAAATATTTTTGCCATAAACGCCGCGAAAATAATTCTTCAAACTGGTTTCACTTACGTTAAGCTGTATTGCAATTTCTTTTATTGGAATATGTTCTTTCAAATCCATGGTCAGTAGCTGCTCTGCTTTTTTTGCTATCTCCACCTGAACTTTTGTATAAAACGTAAGCGTTTTCTCAGGTGAAATAGTCGTTTTATCTAAGAGAAGATGCAGGAGCTGCAACACAGATATTTTCATGTCAAAGGCGGAAGGCGTATCGTTTAATTGCCATAACCGTTTGAGGACTGACTTCATTTTATCTGAAGAATCCGCTATATAAGTATCTTTCTTATCAAAATATAGCTCTGATAAAAGGTGCAGATCTAAGTTGAATAAGGAAGTCAGCTCTTTGTTGGCATCTGTAAAAAAATCCGGATCGAAGTAAATTGTAATGCCATGATAATATTTCGTCGGAAAGAAAGATTCGTTTTGCGATGTTTGACGGCTAATGCAAAAGTCATTCTCTTGTAAGTAGATATATGAATTATCATCCAAGAGTAATTCTATTCTGCCGCCAACACAATAATTAAATTGCAGCGGATGGAATGAAGCATTTTCAGCAATTTCTCCGGGCAAGGAACTGGCGTGTATATCAAAGAAAATCAAATGCATATACGGAAGAATATTGTATAGGCTTGTTTTGCTTATTCCGTCTGATGAATTGATTGTGAATGTGGTGCTATTTGGACCTTTTTCAAATTGAATATTTGATGCTTCTAAAAAGTTTTTTAGCATAGTACTCAGTATATCGCCCATGATTGCATCCTTAAACAGCTTATTTTAGACAACATTATATACCAAACAGGTAAATATGTCAATATAAGATGTTTCAATCCGTGGTTTTTCTCTATATAAATTCATTGCTATATGGGGCTAAAATGATGAATAAGGGATAGAACTTTCTGATTATATTTGGTAAACTATAACGTGGTTAGCAGATGCTAATCAATAAAACTTTAAGGAGTCAAGAATGAGTAACAGATTGCAAGGCAAAGATTTCATCAGTATTGGTATTTATACCGCCATTTATTTCGTAGTGAACTTCATCGTATCGCTATTAGGTTTTATACCTATTTTTATCCCTCTGACGGCGGTATTGGTACCGTTGATCGGCGGCATTCCTATGATGTTATACTTCACAAAAATTAAAAAGTTCGGAATGTTAACTATTACCGGTCTTTTGATTGGTGTTCTTATGCTTTTGACTGGTATGGGATATTGGTGCATCATCACCTGTGTCGTATTTGCTCTAATTACGGAATTTATATTGAAGGGGTCGGGCTATAAGAGTGCAAAAATGGAAATTTTGGCACACGGTGTTTTTTCCATCTGGACCATTGGTGCATTCATTCCCATCATTTTCTTCCGCGATAGTTATTACGCCAACTTGGTCGAACTTGGCAGAGCTGATTACGCCGATGCACTTATGAGCTTTATGCCTGATTGGATCCTGCCCATCTTGATCGTAGGCGCTTTTGTTGCCGGTATTGTAGGCGGCATCATTGGCAGAAAAATATTCAAGAAGCATTTTGAACGCGCGGAGATTATGTAAATGACTTCTGAGTTGCTGGCAAGCAAAAAGAATAATACAGGAATACAGTTTGATCCGCGGACTAAAATGGCGGTTCTGTTCACCCTCGTCATAATCATATTGGGCGGTTCTTTTCAAACTACTTTATATTACACTCCGGCATTGTTGCCTTTGCTTTTTTTCCTTTTTTCAAAAATGTGGAAAAGTGCAGCGATTTATGCCGTAACTTTTCTTGCCTGCCTATGTCTGCAATTCTTCGCTGTACCATATGTTCCTGGAATACCGGGCTATTTATTGATGATAATTGTTTTGTTGCCTCTTTATTTTAGCCCAAGTATTGCCATTGCATATTATTTTGTAGCAACAACAACCGTAAGCGAATTTATTGCTGGAATGGAACGCTTACATATTCCTCGGCAAATTACTATTCCCATGGCTGTGATGTTTCGATTCTTCCCTACTGTAATGGAAGAATGGAAGGCTATTGGGGATGCTATGAAAATGCGAGGCATTCGTTTACGTGGAGGAAAAGCCGGTGCTATTTTAGAGTACCGGTTTGTTCCCATGTTAATGTGCTGCGTTAAAATAGGCGAGGAACTTTCTGCTGCGTCCTTAACAAGAGGATTGGGAGGTCCGGTCAAAAGGACAAATATCTGCAAAATCGGTTTGCATATCCAAGACATTTTATTTCTGTTGATTTGCCTAGCCGGTTTAGTATTTCAAATTATTCTTTGGATTATAGGATAACCAACTTATATGATCGAATGTATTGATGTCAGCTATTCTTATCATGGCGATCAAGAAAAAGCTACTATTTCATGCAAAGGCGGAACATTAAAAAATATCAATTGCAAAATTGAAAATGGCACCTTCGTATTATTATGTGGGGCATCAGGTTGCGGAAAAACAACACTTACAAGATTGTTTAACGGGTTGATACCCCATTATTATGATGGGGAATTGTCAGGACAAGTTTTGTTGGACGGGAAGGAATATAAAAGTCTTTCACTTTTTGATATTTCAGAAAAAGTTGGTTCTGTATTTCAAAATCCGAGAAGTCAATTCTTTAACGTCGATACAACGTCAGAGCTTGCTTTTGGCCCTGAAAATCATGGTTTACCGAAAGATGAAATTCTTAATCGAGTAAAAATAGTTGCCGAGCAGCTAAAATTAACCGATTTGATGGATCGAAGCATCTTCTCTCTTTCAGGCGGAGAAAAACAAAAGATTGCCTGTGGTTCTGCGGCGACCATCGAGCCTGAAATATTTGTGTTTGATGAACCGTCTTCAAATTTAGATGCGTTTGCTATAAGTGATTTACGTAAATTGCTTATTACTCTTAAAGCGCACAACAAGACGATCATCATTGCGGAGCATCGTCTTTATTACTTATACGACTTAGCGGATCGAGTCCTCTATTTGAAAGATGGGCAAATTGAAGGCGATTTTATAGGTAAAGAATTTGCCGAGTTTTCATCTACTCAGCTTGAAGAGATGGGACTCAGGCCGCTTGTTTTGGATACTCTAAGTCAATTAGACACACAAAAGAGATGTTCCCTTGGCTCACCTTGGGTCGTTGACAACTTTAGATTTACTTATAAAAAAAGCAAAAAAGAAACTTTATTTCTGGATAAAATCGAACTTTTCCCCGGAAAGGTTGTTTCAGTTATAGGACACAACGGAGCCGGTAAAACTACCTTCTCTCGATGTCTTTGTGGTTTGGAAAAACGCTGTAAAGGCAACGTCATACATGATGGTAAAACCTATAATCGCAGACAACGGCTAAAGCTATGTTATATGGTGATGCAGGACGTAAACCATCAATTATTTACTGAAAGCGTCAAGGAAGAGCTTCTCATCAGTATGCCGAAGGAGAACGAACAAACCGTAGATTCTATTCTCACGGAAATGGATTTATCAGAGATGAAAGAAAGCCATCCAATGGGTCTCTCCGGTGGCCAAAAACAGCGTGTAGCTATTGCTTCGGCGATTGCATCGCAACGTCCTATTATTCTCTTCGACGAGCCTACAAGCGGACTTGATTTGTTTCATATGAGGCGGGTAGCCGATGCAATCAATAAGCTGGCAGAATCGGGTAAAACGATCCTTGTTGTCACACATGATCCGGAATTTATTTTACGGTGTTGTGATTGCGTTATACATATCGAGGACGGACACCTTAAGGAGCATTATGAACTTCAAGAAGCCGAAGATCGTCAACGATTATTGAGCTTTTTTGAATAAACAAGGGAGGTTATTTTGATGGAAAAACAAAAAAAGCAATCCCCGTTGGGTATATTATGGGGATGGGGCAAAGCTCATCACGGGAAATTCATTTTGAGCATTGTATTGGCAATTTTGGGAGTTGCCTGTCAAATGATCCCGTATTTTTGTGTTATTAACATCATTTCAAAGTTATTCGCCGGCGAAAAGTCTTTCCTGCCTTATTTGGCCGTATGCGGAATAGGTTTGGCAGGATATCTTGGGAAGGTATTGTTCTCAAATTTATCTACTGTTATTTCACATAATGCTGCTTATAAAACATTACGTGACTTACGAGAACGCGTGATCAATAAATTAACTAAAGTTCCTATGGGAACGGTTTTAGACACCCCTTCCGGTTACTACAAGAGCATTATTGTTGACAGAATTGAAAGCATGGAAGTTCCATTTGCCCACCTTCTGCCTGAAATGACTGCTAATATATTGGTTCCGTTTTTTATTATAGTGTACCTGTTTGTTTTAGATTGGCGTATGGCGCTTTTTTCGTTGGTTACTCTTTTCATTGGACTAATCATCATGTCTTTTGGAATGCGTAATTATGCAGAAAAAGGCGCGGGCGCTTTGGCTGCCAGCAAGAAAATGTCTGATGCCGTGGTTGAGTATATTGGCGGTATAGAAGTAGTCAAAACATTCAGTCAGTCGGCGGGCTCTTATAAGAAGTATGCTGACGCAGTACGCGGAAATGCCGACTACTATATTGATTGGATGGCAAGCAGCCAAAAGACGATGTGCTCTTACAATGCGGTGATACCTTCTGTTCTCTTATGTGTTTTGCCTGGAGGGATGGCATTATGGCTAACAGGCAATATCACAACAATGGTTTTCTTGGCAGCTGTCATTTTTTCTTTGGGACTTGTAGGACCTATCATGGAAGCTTTTTCCTTCACAGGCTCGTTATCAATGCTTGGAAAAAACACAGAGGAAATATGTAGCCTATTAAATGCTAATGAGTTAAACCACTCTGAAAATCCCGTAGAACTTAATGACTTGTCAATTCAATTGAATCATGTAAGTTTTTCGTATGACAATGAACAAGAAGTTTTGCACAACATAGATCTTTCCATTCGTCCTAAAACAATGACAGCTTTGGTAGGGCCGTCCGGTTCGGGAAAATCAACAATAGCAAAACTCATTGCAGGATTTTGGGATGTAACCGGCGGAAACATTTCATTAGGTGGTCACAAATTAACTGATATTCCTTTATTCCAAATTGCCGAGCAGATTTCTTATGTTTCTCAAGATAACTATTTGTTCAATAGAAGTGTTATGGAAAATATACGCATGGGAAATCCGAATGCGACAGACGAAGAAGTTAAAGATGTTGCCATTAGAAGCGGATGTGATAGTTTTATTCGTGGTCTGGAGAAAGGTTATGAAACCATTGTTGGGAGCAGCGGTTCGCAACTTTCCGGCGGTGAAAGGCAACGTATAGCCATTGCCCGAGCTATGCTAAAGAATGCACCTATCGTTATTCTCGATGAAGCTACGGCTTTTATCGATCCAGAAAATGAAGCTATCATACAGAGAGCTATTTCAGCGTTGACTGCGGGAAAAACGTTAATCGTCATTGCTCATCGCCTTTCGACAATCATAGGAGCAGACAATATCGTTGTGGTAAATAACGGTAATATTGAAGCTCAGGGTACACATGACGAACTATTGAAGACTTGTCAATTGTATCAAGATATGTGGCGTGCTCATATCGGTTCAAGAGATGAGGCGTAAGGAGGTTTATTTATGCTTGGGACATTAAAGAAAATTTTTGCTTTTGCAGGCAAACGAAAAGGGCTCCTGATCAAATCGTTGGTTTTTTCATTCTTGAATGGCATCTTTGCATCTCTTCAATTTGCCGCCCTTTATTTTATCATTGACGCGCTGGTTTCTAACGATCATAGTCTCACCTCTGTTTGGCTATCGTTAGGAATGATGGTGTTGTCTGTTGCCGGGCGTATTTTTGCTTCATATTTTTCCATGAACGAGCAAACCGTCGTTGGTTATGGTATGGTAGCAGATAAAAGAATATCTATTGGAGATAGATTGCGCTATATCCCTATGGGATACTTCAACAAAAACAATATCGGGACGATTACAGGTATTGTTACGACCACTTTAGGCGATGTTGAGGGGGCCGCTCCTGTTGCTCTTGTCAATATAATCGGCGGTTTTTTCAATTCTATTGTATTGATTCTTTTCCTTTTTATTCTCAATTGGCAGCTTGGGCTTATCGCTTTGTTTGGCGTAGTTTGCTATTTAATCGTAACTGAAATAGCCACAAGAAAATCTACTGCTACAGCAACAAAACGTCAGAATGCTCAGCGCGGATTAGTAGAATCCGTGTTGGAATTTATTCAAGGTATGAGTATTGTAAAGTCGTTCGGCTTTGAAAAAAAGAGTTCCAAGTCGATTACTTCGGCTATTTATAACAGCAATAAGAACAATTTGAATTTGGTTTATTCGCTGGCGCCGTATCTTGCTTTACAACAGTTTGTGATTCGCCTATTTAGCGTAATTCTTTTGGCAATGACGCTCTTTCTCTATACGCAAGGTGTATTTACTATTGTTTTTGGGGTGCTGTTTGTAATTCTATCCTTTACCGTTTTTAACAGCTTAGAAAGCGCGGGAAGTCAAATCACTATGTTGCAAATGTTGGCATCCTCTATCGAAACTGCAAACTCTGTAGATAATACTCCGATTATGGATGAGAATGGAACTTCTATTTCGCCAAAATCTACCGATATTGAGTTTGAAAATGTTGATTTCTCCTACTCTACGCGCAAAATTTTAGACAACGTTAGTTTTTCCATTCCGGAAAAAACGACAACGGCTATTGTTGGGCCCTCTGGTTCTGGGAAAACAACGATGTGTAATTTAATTGCCCGTTTTTGGGATGTAAACGGCGGTAAAATTACAATTGGCGGAATAGATGTTCGTGATTATACGTTGGATAGCCTTATGAAAAATATTTCGATGGTTTTCCAAAACGTTTATCTCTTTGCCGATACAATCGAAAACAATATTAAATTTGGCTGCCCAGACGCAACTCATGAAGATGTAGTTGAAGCAGCAAAAAAAGCTTGTTGTCACGATTTTATCGTTGCCCTTCCCGATGGTTACAACACTATCATTGGTGAAGGAGGAGGAACTCTGTCAGGCGGGGAAAAACAACGCATATCAATTGCTCGCGCTATATTAAAAGATGCGCCTATTATCATCTTAGACGAAGCAACGAGCAGTGTTGATCCAGAAAATGAAGACGAACTGCAAAGAGCCATTGAAGCCTTAACTCACGATAAAACTATTATTATGATAGCTCATCGCTTAAAAACAGTTCGTAATGCAGATCAGATACTTGTACTTAACAATACACATATCGTACAACGCGGTACTCATAACGAATTGATACAACAAAATGGGTTGTATTCTGATTTTGTTAAAGCGAGAAAGGAAGCTATCGGTTGGAAGTTGGCTAAATAATGGAGGTGATTCATGTCTTTGACCTCATCGATGGAGGACTATTTAGAGGCCGTTTTTATCGTTCAAAAGAGATGCGGCACCGTCAGAAGTATTGATGTTGCCGAACAATTGGGATTTACAAAACCTTCCGTCAGTCGTGCTGTTAAAGTGCTTATAAATTCAGGGCACCTTATTAAGCAGGAAGATGGTTGTCTTGTTTTAACAGATAAAGGAAAACTAATAGCCGAACAAATTTATGAGCGGCATTGTTTTTTTACCGATCAACTTATAGCAGCTGGCGTAAATCCGAAAACAGCTGAACAAGACGCCTGCAATATAGAACATTCAATCAGCGCCGACTCATTTCAAAAGCTGAAAACGGCTGTTGAGAAAAAGGAAGATTTGCATTGATCGTTCCGCGTCTAATATTTTGGGAAAGCATTTAGAGGCAAAAATGAAACTATATGTATCCTGCCCGGTGTGCGGGCGCAGGCTCTGTAAGGCAGACAATGGCTCAGAAATTGAAATCATCTGTCCCCATTGCGGAAAGCTCATTTGCATCCACGTGGGGGCAAATGAGGTCAGAGCGATCCCGTCCGAGCGATATACAAACAAATCAGATTCACAAAAGACCGTTGCAGGGAACCCCCTGCAACGGTCTTCTCTCTAATCGCTATTATTGCTGAAACTACATAATACCTGCGCGGAAATATATCAGCCTACGTTGATGTAAACTATTTACAGAGGTTGATATACTATGTTGAGTTCAAAAGAATTATATGAAAGAGTCGATAAATTGCGCAGGGAAAAAGGAATGTCCGTAAATGAGCTGAGTAGTGCGGCGGGCATCTCTCATTCTACGCTCAATTCGTGGAAACTTCGCGGCACAATGCCGAAACTCGACGTATTGGACGGAATTTGTTATGCGCTCGGCATTCATTTAATGACTTTGCTCTACGACATGGATATAGAAAACATTTCCGCAGATGAAGTCGAACTGCTTGCACTATGGAAGCCGTTGGATAAAACACAGAAGGAAGCCGTACTCACGATGATGAAAGCGATGAACGCAAAAACTGAATAGCTGATATAGAGTTAAAATCTGCTCGAACAGATATAAGCCTGGCATACGGATCAAACCCCTTTCTGGGGCTATGTACGCATGCCCGGCTTTTTTAATTTTACGCCCCTCGGCGGTGTTTGATTCGCATTGAACGCCGTCGGGGGATTTTTTATTTACATAGCCTTTCGGCGGCAGCCGCCGTCGGGCAATTACATATTACCGCGCACAGGTTCAGACCGATGGCGAGAAATCGTTATCGGGGGAAAACTGAATGGCGCGTATCCGCTATTTCGACGGCACCAAGCACGTCGAGATCGAAGTCACGGAAGAGTTTGCGGCCGAGTACGCCGCAATGGAACACAGGGACAAGCTCGTCGAGCGCAAGGAAACACGGCGGCATCAGTCGTTGGACAAGTCAATGGAACACGGCTGGGATATTGCGGATCCGTCCGCAGACGTCGATGCACAGGCGGAACGGCGTGAAGATACTGCCCGTCTGCGTGACGCACTGAAAACGCTTACGGAAAGGCAACGCATCGTTTTCCTTACATACGCGGAAGAAGGCAAATCATTCCGCGAGATAGGAGAAATGCTCGGACTGCAAAAAGATACCGTAAAGGAGCATTATCATGCCGCTATAAAAAAGTTGCGGAAAATTTTGGGATAATACCCCCTCAAAACGGCGTTCCCGTGGCTATTAGGTGAAGGGCCTCGGCTCTATCTCATTTTTAGGAGGCAACCTATGGTGCCATTGGATAAAATCAGAAGCGACCTGAAAGAGATCAGGTACTACTACTCCCGCAAAGCCATGTTCGACGAGTGCAAGAACATCGTCGTCGGGAACAGCGTGACGGAAAAAGTACGGCGGTATAACGAAGCCGTCAAGAACGCACCTCCGCGGCTGTACGACATCTATATGATGCTGTACGTAAAAGGTTATACGCAGGAAGGGCTGTCGGCGGAACTCAATTACACGCCCGTCTATATCCAGATGCTCAACAAGCAGCTCCTCTTATTCTTGCAGTCAAAGCTGGACGGTTAAAGGAGAACGATCATGAAAGAACGCATCCCCGATTTCATCAAAGACGCGACCAACGTATACCGCACGAAGGACTATATCGTCAGTCAGGTCATAGGCATTCAGTACGACTGCAAAGAGAACAACGCCGTGTTCAGCCACGATACCTATTACAGGCGGACGCCGGAACGCGACCGGCAGTATGAGATATTCTTCTGCCATCGCAGGCATATCGACGGCAAGCGCTTGCCGTCCACCATGTATGCGAGAACGTATAAAGATTAGCAGAGAAGCCCCGTTTTTCGGGGCTTTTCGTTTTATGGAAAAGTTGTGGTTTTCTTATGGAAAGTTAGGCAACCATTGAAGCGCTTTCGAGGTTTTGTATAGGCGCGCTATCTGGTTTTCGGCGGCGAAAAGCCCTATAATGACGGTGTACTCGGGAGCGAGAGAAAAGATCGATCCGACTGCGGTACTTGCAAGCGTAAGAGCGGCCGCTCACCGTAAAGAATCGCAGGAAACGGAATGTTTCAAATAATGCTGTCCCGGTACTACAACTGAATAGGCTGCGCTATCGGCCACACGGGCAATTATTTTTGGAGGTTTACAAATGCCCAGAAACAGCAGCGCCGGGAAATCTTCTTCCGGCAACGACGGCAAATACAATAATCGCCGCTGGTACATCCCTTCCAAGCGCGCCAAGAGCTATGCGGACGAGCGCAAGGCAAAAGTCCACCAGCACGGCCCCAAGGAAGGCAGGCAGCTCACCGACTACGAGGCGGGCATCCGTTCGGGATACTTGCAGTGCCAGACCGACCATAGCGGCATCTACAAGTACAAAAAGGCGCTCGCGGAAGGTAAGTCTAAAGAGGAAGCGCGGGAGATCTCCCAGCGCAGAGGTAAAAATTAACAGGAGGAATTTCAGATCAAGATGGCAGAAAAGAAATCGCAACCCAATCAGCAGCTCTATGTACAGAAAGAACCCTTCGAGTACAACGGCAAGACGTACAACCACTACTTCATTCAGGGAGTCGTGCGCGGCAGAGAGGTAAAGATCGACCTCGCCCCGCCCAATAAGGATACGGATATGGGCGGCTATACCGTTCTCGACATCGTGTTCGGCGACGCCGACAGAGCCGACCTCATCATCGAGCCGTTCGAGATAACGGACGAAAAGACGAAACAGGTCGTCAGGGCCAACCGCTATATCGTCCGCACGGTGGACGAGGACGGCAAGGTGTACGAATGTACGGTCAAGCCCGCGCGCACGTCGGACAGATCGCTTCTCAATATGCTGCTCGCGGAATAACGGCGGCATAGGCACATCCGGGAGTTGGAGCTTGCGGGGGAAACCGTGAGCTCCATATTCCCTAAATCAATTCAGGAGGTAAAAATGAGTAACTATAACGACAATTCTTCTTGGTCGGACAAGTTCAGCTGGATCATCACCATCGTGGCAATGGTGCTTGTGGCCATCCTTTCCATCGGTCTTCTTTGCGCGCTGTTCATTCAGCCGAAGGAAGATGAGCAGGACGAACAGGCAGAAGTTCAGCAAATATCCGTCATGGACGGCGCAGGCAACGCGATGGACGCAGATACCGTCTATGCCATGCCGGAGGCAATGTCCTTCTCGGCGGCTTCGCTATTAGAGGCAAGGGCGCAATTCAATGAGCCGAGCGGCACGACCGTCACATCGGACGAGAGTGTGGATGTGCGCATAGAGGCGTATGTCCGCCCGGACGATGCGGCAAACAAAAAGGTCGATTTCTCCGTTGCATGGGGAACGGCGCCCACGCACGGCAGCGAGCCGGTCGAAAACTATCTTACTGTCACGCCTGATTCGGACGGCAGCACAACCGCGACCGTATCCTGCAAAAAGGCGTTCGGCGACGATACCATCCTCATCACTGTAACCACCCGTGAAGGAGGCTATACCGCGACTTGCACCGTCACATTCACGGGCATTGCGGACGGCATCTCCATTTCGGGCAGCACGGCAACGAAGAAGTCCTCTTCGGGACGCAGCGAGTATTACGAAGTCGGCACGAGCAAGACGTACACCTTTAACATCTCGCTCACCAACGCTTTTGACGACGTGGCAAGCGACTTGTCCGTAAAGGAGATCGGTGGCGTCGGCACGATGTATTTCGGCAACGGATCGTATAACGACGGCGGCTATATCAATTTCTCCAACGTCACGCAGAAGGACATCGGGGATCTGGCAGACGAGTTCATCACCTCGGCGACCATTTCCGGAAACACGCTTACCGTAAAGACGGGCTCGAAGATCTTGGAGAACTACTATTCGAGCTACGGCCCCGACGACTACTTCATCACGGACATCTTCTATGACCGCTACGTCATTGAGATGAACGACGATTGGAGCATCAAGGACTCTTCCGACTCGTTCAACAATCAGAATGCGAAGTATAACGCCGAGCACATTGGCGATTGCTACTTCTATGTGACGGTCGAAGATGAGATCAGCGGTCTTACGCAGACGGTCAAGCTGTGGCTGGTCAGCTCGGTGAGCGGCGTTTCGCTCTCGCCTTCCACGCTTGAATTTTAAGGAGGTGAACTATGCAGAGCAAAGGTCAGATAGCGGCAAAGGTCATAGGCGTTATCCTTGTCCTTTTGCTGCTGGCGGGCATTGTTGCCGTCATTTACCGCTTTACCAACGGCTTCAACGAGGACTTCAAGACCTTTTATGTGGAGTACGGCGGCGAGCAGATCCTCACGACGGAGAGCGAAATGCATCTCGTTTCGGGGAATACGCACCGCTTCGACGTCAAGTACACTTTCGATACGGAGAACGCTGAGCCAAAAGGCTACAATGTAAAAGTTGTGCCGAACGCGCAGCGCGACTTCGATTTCATGGTGGACGGCGAGCGGTACCTCTACTCCAAGCAGGGCGACATGACTGCCGCCTTCGGCTTGAAGAAGAGCGATACATATTTCGAGCTTGTCATTCCGGAAGATTTCAGTTTGGAATATGCTCTGCAAAGCTGTTACCCCGACAAAGAGGTCATCGTCCCCGAAGGAGCGGACACTGGGAATTTACAACCCTATATGCTCGTCATTTCTTCGTATAACGACAGCGTGGTCTATCATATTGCGCTGTCGGTCGGAGCGGAAGTTACGGGTGTGACGATAGATCCCTCGCAGATCATCTTTACTGGCTCACCGGCATAAGGAGGCAAAACATGACGATACGAAGCATAAAAGTCAAAATCGCAGCGCTTTTACTCGCAGTGCTTGTATGTTTCGGTGTGGCCATGGGCGGGCAAGGTTTCTTGTCCGCTTTTGCCGCCATCGACGTACAGACGGCATACGAAAACACAAACGTATTGGACAATTTGGACGGAGCGACCATTGGCGGAAAAACGTTCGACATCGCGGACTATCCGCACAACGACGAAGGCAGACCGCAGGTCATCTCCCTCGTGGAGTTTTGCTATTCGTACTATGCGGACAAGCAAGGCGACTTCGGGCTGTACGTGTATGTGTATAACCCGCAGGACATCGCCTTCGATATGGCAACGGACAGGAATAAAATACAGCTTACATACGGCAACAAACAGAGCTATTCCAAGTACACGCTGGACTTTCTCAACTACTCTACGCGTGCCGGCTACGAGGGCAGATTTTACAAGTTCAAAGTACGGCTCACGGATGCCGAACGGAAGGATATATTAGCCGCCGTCAACGACGACGGGCGCGTGTATAAGATCAGCGGCATCGAACTTTCGTATAAGGGCACCGTTACGGAATATCCCTGCGGGCAGACCTATACATATTCCGGCTATGCCGAAGGCTACGGCTCGGAACTTGCTGCGGGCGATACGCTTTCCTGCACGGTGGACGGCTTCGATAAATACCTCACGCTCGACGTGCATTCCACCTACTACCGCCCGGAAGGGACCAACGGCGAAGCCTATGAGCGCGACACGCTGCACTTGGTGTACTTCTCCGTTCCCAATGAGATCATTGCCGAGTACGGAGAGATGACAGCCGTCCATGCAACGTGGCTGAATGCGCGTACTTCGCCTATACTTGTGACGGGTAACACGGATGTGTATAACGCTGTTCTCCCCTATGTCGGGCAGACGGTGGACGGCGGCGACTTCACGTACGCGAAGGACGATGCCTCGCCCGTGCCGTATGCGCTCATCGCGTCCAAGTATATCGAAAGCGCCTCATGGAACAATGCGGCTTACAGCCTCTCTTACATGAGCTACAACGCAAACCGCACATATACGAAATCGGATACCGACCTAAACGCGCTGTACTACTGCTTCCTTGCGGAGAACGGCGACGCGGACAGCTACACGCTGCCTGCGGAAACGCTGGTCGGCAACAAGGCAAAAGGCGTAAAAGGCTATTTTGAAAGCTATACCGAAGAACATGGCGGCGAGCTTATTAACGACAGGTTCAGCAAAGGTTTATTTGAAAGTGTGGCGAGTTCTTTTACGGACATAACCATCTCCAAAGACGACACCTTCGAGCTGACGGATGAAGTCATTTCCCAAAGTTTATGGCAGAAGTTTGTCGGCGGCGGTTACAACGTGTCCGGCACAAACACCTATACCGTGTCTGCGATCCGAAAGGTAGAGAGCGGCGATTTCAAATCAACGGCGGCGGCGACCTGCGAAACACTGTATATCGACGAGAGCGACTACGATGAGTTCAAAGATTACTTCGAAAAGGCGACGGCAAACAATGAAACAGTGTATCTGTTCCGCTACTACCAGAGCGACTACACCTGCTATGAAGTTGCGGAGTATATGCGCGGCGAAGGTACGTGGACGTTGCTCGGCACGCAATTCGGGTATGAGTTTGTCGATTCCAACGCCTACCTCATGCAAATGTGGGTACAGTTGGACTTCGATATCATAGACCTTACTTTCACGAAGAACGGAGTAGATACCATCATCCCCGTCGTCATGTCGCCGATGGATATTGCGGCAGACGGAGACGCTCCCGTCATTACGACCAAAAACGACTTGAAATGGTGGCAGATCTTACTCGCTGTCATAGCGCTCGTCCTCGTGCTCATCATGCTCTTTAAGTTCGCGCCGGTCATCGTGTATGCGGTCGGCAAAGTCATTGCCCTGCCCTTCAAGGCGATAGGCGCGCTGTTCAAAAGCAAACCGAAAGAGAGTAAGGAAAATAAGGAAAGTAAGGCAAATAAAGAGCCGCCCGAGGATACGGACGGCGGGGAGGTGTAAATGAAAACTGTCAGGAGGATACTCGCAGTTCTCCTCTTGGTAGTTGTGGTTTTGGCGGTCGGCTACCTGTGTTATACGGGCAGCCGGCTTGCCGACACACAACAGGAGGTCATTTATGAGCAGACGATTTCAAATTAGCGTAACGGTCATTCTGTCCGTACTCTTTCTTGCTCTCACCGCCGTGTTCTGGCAGTCGTATGCGAGGTTTTGGGAAGCCTGCAAGGACTTCGGACTGTCCGTCGCCTATTATGTTTGCGAGCTGTTCGGCATAGACTATTCGTTTACGCCTACGGTCACGGAGTATTCGCACGTTTTGCAATGGGGAATATTGTTGCCTGCGGACTTCGACGCGTTCACCGCCTCGGCGGGAAATTACTTTTCGCTTCTCATAGACGGAGAGAACTTCGCCGGGTATTGGGCGGCCGTCGGCGAGGTCATGCTCGTCGTGGCAAAAGTCATCGCTGTGGCGTTGCCCTGCGTCATTGCGCTCATCCTCGTCGTATTCCGTATGTACAAACAGGGCAATACAAATCACAATCAAGATACGATGCCACTGCGGATATTCAAGGCAATTTCAAAGTACACCTACCAACCCGTCAAGCGTGCGGTGCTTTCTTATCGCGATTATCTGCGGGAACATAAGGCGGTATGGGTGTGCTGGGTGGTTTTGTGGGTGTTTCATCTCAACCTTGCAAGTATCGTCATGGCGTTCTTTGCTTACTACTTCTACTTCGTGTTGAGCTTCGACGTCGCAAACCTCTATGTGCAGGTCTGCAAACTATTCATCGACTTGCAGGTCATCTTCCGCCACTTCCCGTGGTGGAGCATTGCAACGGTTGCATGGCTGCTGTTCAACCGCTGGCGCAAGAATATCGCGCTCAACCGCCTGCGGCACTTCGAGGCGCGCAACTGCGGGCTTATAAACGAACTGCCCATCGTGTCAATGGCATGTGGTAGTATGGGAAAACGCAAAACGACGCTCATCACGGACATGGTACTCTCGCAGGAGGTCATGTTCCGGCAGAAAGCATTGCAGATTTTGCAGGAAAGCGACATGAAATTCCCGTACTTCCCGTGGATCTCCTTCGAGGACGAATTGCGCTCTTGCATGGAACACGGAACGGTGTATAATCTGGCTTCGGTCAAGACATGGGTGGCACTAAAGCGGTCAAGGTTCTTGCGACACGCAAACGCACAATGGCAACTTTACGGATACGATTATGCACGTTATGGTACCACGTTCGACGATACGTTACGAGTAAACGGACTGTTTGACGTCCTCGAAACTTACGCGCAGGCATACTTTATTTACGTTATGCAGAGCAGCCTGATCGTGGCAAACTATTCGATACGGACAGATAACGCACAAGTGGATAACGGTAACTTTCCTTTATGGCTTACAGACTTCTTTCCGAAGCATCGGCGGCAAGACAGCCGCCATGCGCATATCCTCGATTTCGACGTGCTGCGCCTCGGCAAAAAGGTGCTGGAACACAATCCGATTGCGGGCAGTTTTGAGTTCGGCGTCGTCGCCATTACGGAGATCGGCAAGGAACGAGGCAACAATCTTGAATTGAAAGAAGTCAAGAAGGGCACAGACGAGGCAAATCAGAAAAACGACCTGTTCAACAGCTGGCTCAAAATGTGCAGGCACAGCGCCACCGTGGATAACTTCCCCTTCATCAAGGTATTTACGGACGAGCAGCGGCCCGAAAGTTGGGGTGCGGATGCCCGCGACCTCTGCGACGTCATCCACATCGTTTCGTCCGGGGATATGCGCCTTGCAATGCCCTTTTACACTATCGAAGAGATGCTCTCCGAGTGGGCGTTCAACCGCTTTATGCGCCTTTATGAAGACTTTCGTTTCCGCCGTGGCGACAACACGCTTTTGGTACATATCCTGAAAAGTATCACGGCTTGGCTATGGCGGCGAAACTTACGTATTTACAACCGCTTCGGCTATTCGATTTTGAAGATAGAGAAAGAGCGCGGCACAATGGACGGCAAAACGGAGAACAAAAAGTATTACCTTATGAATGCAAAAATTTACGCAAATCGTTTCAGTACGGACTGCTTTTCGGACTATTTTAACGACATGGCAAAAAAGAGCAAACTTGGACTTATGGATTATCTGGAATATATGACAGAAAAAGCAACGGTAAACGAACTTAAAATGCAGAACAGCTACTTTATCAATTCTCTGTACGGGAACGCCGGCAATGGTTCTGCGTGAAAGTAATGTAATGGTCAGTCGGCGCTCCTTGTGCAGTGCAAGGAGGTATGTATGCCGTTTGCAAAATGCAAGGTATATTCAGACGGCGGTCACTATATCGCCATTCCGCACACGACGCGGCCGTACAGACCGCGCCGGAAGCCGAACGAGGAAGTGATCACCGTCACGGACGATGCTGCGGAACAACAGCAAAATGTGGAGACCGGTGCGCCTTTGGTTGAGGACGCGCCTGTTTCGCTTGCCAAGGCGAGCTTCGAGGAAGTTTACGACGAGGCGGAAAAACCGCCACAGAAAGCCGATGAGCCCGTCAAAATCGAGCGTCAGACGACGCGCCGCGAACTGTTTGACGAACTCTACCTGAAATATCAGAGCCTGCCGCGCTATAAGCGCAAGGCTGCCATACTCAAACGAATGCGCCCGTACTTTCCAGACGCGGACGCCGCCAAGCTCTATGTTGAAACAAATACATGGCGCAAGATGCGCAATCTTATTTCCCGACGCGTGCGTATGGTACGGAAAGTCAATTTACAGACTTTTAATTATTTCGTAACCCTGACGTACAACGGTGAACTCCATACGGAAGAGAGCTTCAAGCGAAAACTCAAAAACTGCCTCTCACACTTCTGTACGCGCAAAGGGTGGAAATATATCGGCGTCTGGGAGCGCTCACCGAAAAAGCAGCGCCTGCACTTTCACGGGCTGTTCTATATCCCGGACGGCACGATGCCGGGAATGATGCTGGAAGTAAACGACTACAATTTTAATACGCATAAAAGGCAGATAACGCATCAAAATTCATACTTCAACGAAACGTTCGGCCGATCTGATTTCAGGGCGGTAGACAGCACATATATGCTGGGCAATGCCATAGCGTACATCATCAAATACCTGGAAAAGACGGGCGAAAAGATCGTCTATTCCAAAGGGTTGCCGCAATACTTCCTCTCCGATATTATGGACGAGGACGTCGTATGCCGTATAGGGTTGGAAGATAAAAAGCTGCTGCTTTTCGACGACTTTTTGTGCTGGGATGAAGGCGTCCTCGTCGGCGCCGTGAGCAAAGACGTTATAAGCCAAATGCCAAAGGCAAACTAAACTGCGGATGTGCAAATACGGCTCAAAAACGGAAATGGCAGCAACGGTATGCGCGCGGCGATCGCCAAGCGGTTCAGCGGCGATGCCGCGCCCGTTCTGCTCCGATTTTTCCGTATTTCAGTCGGGTTCAGCTTTCGGGGCGTGTGCTTGTCCGCGGCGCGTAGCGCCGCGCTTGTATCAAGACAAGCACACGCCCCGCAGCCACTCCCCAAAGTAAACCATAACTTTTCCCAAAGTTTCTGTAAAGGTTAGGCGCATGAAAAAAGAGGGAGCAAAACTCCCTCTTTTTGGCGGCGTATTCGGTTCTTATTCGTCGTCTTAATGATTTACCGTGTAGCATTTGCCGTTGACTTCGATACGATCGTCTTTGACGAGCGGCTGTCCTTTTGCGCAGGCGCGTAAAATGATTTTGTCCTGTTCGACAGGGGCTCGGTTGAAGTCTCCCTCGAGGAATTTATCCTCCCCGCCGACTTCGACGATTTTGAAGTCCTTTTGAACGAGATGGGCAGAGAACTGCCAGAGCTTTTCAAACCTGCCGTTGCTGTCAAAGACGGCGCAGATGTTCTTTTCGGGATTGTAAGCTGTAATGCGAAAGTAGTTTTTCATAGTTAAATGCTCCTTATGTAGTAGGTAAAAGTATATGATTTTATGCTCCGTACAGAGTGCAATAGCGGGCGCGCATCTTCGTGAAGTATTCGTACACGGTAGACGTTGCGCGGGAAAGAAGACGGCCTATTTCGGGATAGCTCATCCCCGCCATACGATGTTCGAGGGCGAGCGTCATATTCTCCGTCAAATCGAGAGACGCAACGATTTCATCGGTACGGGTGTAATTTTCATCGTCTTTCGGTTCCTCAAAATCGACGGCAACAACGGTCGTTTCCAATGTCTTGCAGCGCTTCGCCGTGCTGTATTTGCCGCATAGAACGCGAGTCATCAGGAGATAACATTCGCGCTTCAGCGTGATACGCTTACCGTTCTTTTTCGTGCAAAACAAATCGTCAAGGTGCGCCCCGTAATGCTCGCAGAGGAAGAGCGCGACGCTTTGCACTAAATCATAGCTGTCCGACAGTACATAGCCTCGCTCATCTTTCAGGAATATATCGCGGCAGAGATTCAAATGCGCGTTCTCGGCGAATTTGCCCATATAGCACATGAGCTTTTTCGTTGCGATCATCGCGAGAAGTTCCGACATTTCAAGGACGGTTTCAGGAGAAATCTCTTCATGCAAGACTGCGAAGTTTCTTATCGTTTGATTCATATTTTTTACCCTCTGATTTTTCTTTTGCCCTTCGGCAGGGTCTGAACCAAACGAAAAGACGTGTGGCAAAAAACTGAACGGCGGCACATTCCCGAAAGTCAAGGGCGGCGCAAAGCCGTGCATTTACCCTTGACTTTCGACGGCTTTTCGTTTAGGCTGCATCTCTTTTCCTTTCAAATCGACCTGAAAAAACCGAAGGGAAAAAGAGAACTTCTACAACCAAACATCTGCGTCTTTCTATGCGGCAAGTTTTTTGATTTCTCGGTTGGCATACGGCAGCCAAACTTTCTTGACATAGTGTAAAACGGCATCGCTCGGTTTATGGTCGTGTTCGCCATAGCATTGCAGCACCTTATGCGTCTTTAAGGAATATTCAAGCGTGACGAACGGCGTATCCGGCCGTTCCTTTGTACGCACGAAGAAGATGAGCGAGTCCTCGCGGATCATTTTCTGGTCGTAATTCATTCGTCCAACGCAATGGTTGAGCAGTTCTCCTTCGCGGATGAGGTCGGCGGGAGAGTGCGCGATGATGCAAATAAACGCGCTGCGCTTGTCGTGTTCGAGAGGCAGGTATTTTTGCGCGATAAGCGAAAACTTTTCGTAAAGCTCCTGCTTTGTCTTTCTGTCTGATTCTGCCCGTGCCGTCGCGTATTGGTCGATGCGGACGTCGTGCCAGCGCATGAAATCGTGCGGCAATCTGTTTTGAGGAAGCGACATATCCAGCTGTAAATGCTCGCAGGCGCGGAGATAGTCGAGATACAGCCTCGGCGAGATCTGCTTCTCGTCGATATAACGGAAGAACTCTTTGAGCTTCTGCCCGCGAAACAGCCGGCGGATGGGCTTATAGTCCATCTCACGTTCAAAGCACTTTTTTCTTGTAAGGAATGCCTGTATTTCCTTAATGGGTTTATTTGTCTTATAGGCTTGCGTGATGGTTTCTATGTAGAGAGGAAAAGGCGATGCGGTCAATTCCAACCGATGACGGATCAGCCATTTGCAGAATTGCTTATCCTCTCCAATGCGTTTAAGAATGGTGATGCTATCGTAATACATACCCAGCCCGGCTTTCATGAGCATTTCGAGCTGCGGATAGCTTTCATACAACCGCAGGTATTTCAAAAGTTTTGTGCCGCGGTAGAGCTTATACGCGCTGTATTTATATTCGGGCAACTTGTCGATGACCTGCAAATTGACGATGGGCGCCCACGGATCATAATACCGGTCTTTTGCCCAACACACGCCTCTTTCGTACCAACGCTGTTCTTTCTGGATACCTTCTTCGTGCCAGCCGACACGAAAGCCCATGCTGCCGCAGTAGCAATATTCGAGGTCTTTTATATAGCATTTCGGCGAATGAACGCCGTGCCAAGCGACGGCTTTGCAATACCATTTTTTGCGGTAGTGCTTGACGGCGACGGTAACTTTGACGAGTTCCTTATGCCATATCGCAAGATAGGCGTAAAATCGCAGCTGTTTATTCGGCGTCGGGAAGTCTTTTCTGTCTTCACGCTCTATCTGGCGCAGGATATATTTGGGAATAGGTTTAATGTCTTTTTCGGTCATAGTTTTTACCTCAATGTAATTTCGTTTCCGAACATCTCGTCGAGAACGGCGAGCGCTTCGGTATCAAAGGCGGACAAGTCAAATTCCGGTTCGTCGTCCGTCAGGTCAGGTTCTTCAATGTCGCCGTCAAACGCTCGCATCTCTTCCTCGGAGAGGATCTCGCCCGTTTCGGGGTCGACGTTCTGTTCGGCGGGCAGTTCGCGCACATTGCCGTCTTCGAGAACGACAACGGTATGCCCGTTCTGTAAGATCTTTTCAATGTACATATCCGAAGCGTGGTACGGAAAGCCGACCATCGGGATACGCTCTTCAAGTCCGCAGTCCCGCCCCGTAAGGGTAAGCGGCAGCTCTTCGGCAAGCAACTTTGCGTTGTCGCCGAACACCTCATAGAAATCGCCCAGCCGCATGGCGATGACGGCTTGCGGGTACTTTTCCTGCACGTCCAGATATTTGCGATATACGGGCGATACGGAAGCCTGCGGCTTGGGTGGCTCCTTGATGGCCTGTTCCGCTTCTTCGTAATCCTCATCCGTCGGTTTGTCATCGGGTTCTTCGACGGGTTCTTCGGCTTCTTCCGACTTTGCATCCAAAAGGTCGAACATGGAAAGCTGCGGTTTGGGCTGCGGCTTGGGCGGTGAATATTTCACCGCCGGGGCCTTTGCCGTAACGCTCGGCTGTATCTTGTATTCGGTTCCATCTTCGTTAAAGAGCGTGCCTTCGATGCTGCCCTCTTCAAAGTAATGGATAGCCCAGCCATACACGACTTTATCTTCCACGCAAGCGGAATTTGTACCTTTGGAAGCAAGTTTCCTCGCCTCGTCGCAGGCAAACTTCATAAAACCCGCCAGCGTCTTTTTGCTTACAAGCGTCTTGCCGTCCTTTTGGATCCGCACGCCGTTGTTGATTTTTTCGGTAAGTGTTTCCGAGGCGTTTGCCTCCAAGTACGCTTTGATTTTTTGTTCTGCGGCTGTTGTCGCTTCCAAGTTAAGTTTCATCGTGTGCCTCCTTAAAAGGGCAGGTCGTCCAACAGCTCGGCGGCCTTTGCGGGCAGCTTTTCCAGCGTCGTGTAGTGGTTGAAGCCGCCGCGGTAGTCTTGCTCGTTTTTCGCCGTTCGTATGAGGATATGCCCGTACCATTCGTTCGTGAAGTAGCGCACGTCCGAGATGGAGAGATACACGCACTTATTTTCCGCGCTCTTGATGAACGCCGAAAAGCAGTAGTGATTTTTCCCGACGTTGACGAGCTGCCAATGGTTTTCTTTACAGACGGCGCGCAAGTAATTCAGATATTTCATCTGAAAAGCTTTGTAATCGTCCCCGGTGTAGCAGCCTGTGGAAAATTCGTGAGTAAGGTACTTTTTGAGTTCTTCGATTTTAGCCATTGTATTCATCCTCCTTGACGATCCTGTAAATGTCGTCTGCGTAGAACTGACAGACGAACCAATTAAAAAGAGCGTGACACTTCACGCCCTTGTAGTCCACAATGTAGTCGTTCTCGCCGACCTTTTCCAAAACGGTTATCTCGTCCATCTCGCCTTTGAGGGAGTGGATGTGTGCAGTTGTCTTGTAAGCGTAGTCGTTCATTGTTGTTCCTCCTTGTTATGCAATTCTCTTAATACCGCCGCCGAAGCTCTGTACCATTACGCTGCCGAACTCGCTGCTCCAGTCGTCGTCCTTGTTCCAGACGTAGGCAAAGGCGGAATGCTTGTTTCCCTCGCTCCACATAAGCGTCTTCCATTCCGACCTATAATCTGTTACGATCAGAAAGGAGTAGCACTCGCCGAAGGGTGTAAATTCATGCGTCACGGCATATACAAGGCAGCTGTACTTCTTTTCCAGCTCCTTCATCTTGGCGTACAGCTCCGGCTCTTGGTCGATCCAGAACCCGCCGAAGTTTTCAAAAAAGCACACCATGCCCTTTTCTTCAAAGCCCTTGATGTACGGCTTAAAAATATCCATTTCCTTCAAAAGCTCGATCGCCTTTTCTTTTTTAGCAATGTTCTTGTTTTTCATCTTCGTTTCTCCTTAAATTTTATTTCGCAAACATTCAAAGTTGTAGCCGATAGCCCTCAGCGTTTCCTCAAATCCGAACCACGCCAAAAGGTTTTGATTGTAGTCATCCTGCGCGAGCGGGTCTTCTTTATCCCATTTATCCCCGAACAGGTCGGAGGGAGCATAAGAACCCATCTCCTCCATGAGACGATACAGAAGTTCGTTGATCTCCTGCCGATACTGCTTGTAGAAGCGCACCGTATCCGAGTAATAGATAAGCTCGCCCACGATGCCCGACTGACAGCCGTAGTGCAATACGTCCGTGAATATGCCCGATTTATCGCTGTAATCGCCCCAGCGGCCGATGACATAATTGCAGACGCGGCGCGTTAATGGGCTTTCCGTGTTGCGCTTCACTTGTCTGATATTTGCAAGCGTAAGTTTCATAATCAAGCCTCCTCAAAGTCGTCGATATGGATATGTTCCCGGCCTGCAACGCCGTACTCGAAGTACAGACCGTTTTCGTCGGAATGCAGGTCGTAGTCGGTGACGGTTATCTTGCCGCTGCGGGTGATCGCCACGGTGATTTTGTCGCTTTCGACGGCAACTATGTTGAAAATAACGGTGTCTTCACCGTCGAAAAACTGAAATTCTTTGAGATAAAATTTGTTCATTGCAAGCCTCCTTAGTCAACCAGCTTGTACCAGATGGAATACTCAACTTCGATCTCTCTCGTTTCATATCCGGTGCTTTCGCCGCTCGACGTTTTCTTTTCAAATTCGATTTCGCGGATCTCGTAGTGCGCACCCTTGAACTCGCCGTCGCGTCCCTGAATGGCGTGGCAATTCTTGACGCAATCTTCGAATACGCGGATATACGCATTGCCTTTCTTGCTCACGCAGGCGATGATGAGATCGGCATCGGTGATGAAACCGACACCGGTCAGCTTGTTGCTTCCGAACCGGTTGTTTCTGGAAACGGAATAAACTACTTTCTTCATTTGGAACTACCTCCAATTATTTATTTTTGCCTTTCGGCAGGGCGGAAAGGGCACAGCGGGAGTTTGTAATCTGTCCGTTTGATTGCCCGTCACGGAAGTCAACGAGGCAAGAAAAATTATTGCGTACAAGTCCGAAAAACCTGACAGAACGCAAAAAAGCCGAGCAGATCATCTATGACCTGCCCGGCTTTCCTGTTTTAAGATATTCAATTTTTCAGCGATAATTTTTCGCGTTGACTTACCGCGCCCGACTGTGCCAAACTCCCTGCCCGAAACGGAAAAAATGATTGGAATTAGTCTTTTTGAGGCAATAAAAAAACTACCCGAACCCACTGCTCTGTAATAGTGGTGTTCGGATAGTTCCAATTTGGTGACTCCAGCGGGAATCGAACCCGCGTTACCGCCGTGAAAGGGCGATGTCTTAACCGCTTGACCATGGAGCCATACTTATTCGATACAAAAATCGGCAATTGACGGGCGCGCTTAAAGCCTCGGAATGCCGACTTCTGGGGTATTATAGCACGTTTCGACGATATTGACAAGCGTTTTTAAATAAATTTTGATAAGGTTTATCATAAAATTCTCGCTTTACGAAAAAAAACGGAAAAACACAAGCTTAAAAATCACGTTACGGCTGTAATTTTTTTGATTTACGCTTAACTGAATTACAATCGTTTAGCGGCGCAATAGCGAAATTAAAAAACTGCACTTCCCTCCTCTTTATTAAAAAAAATGACAGCGGCTGCAGGACGCATACCGCCGTCTTTAACATTTAAGTTGGTTTTAAGTAAATACGGGCACCGATGACTTAATCCTTTTGGGGAATAACGGGATAAAGCTGTATGCTGTTTCCGCCGTCTATAATAAGTTCCGCCCCCGTAGTATTTCGTGCGTGCTCGGCAAAATACCAGATTCCGTCAGCAATATCCTTTCCTTCCGCCACATCGCCCAAAGGAGTGAAAGCGGACGGAACGGTTTTGTACCACTCGGGATTTTTCTCCCACCTGTCGGTGCGAATCATGCCGGGAAGCACGGCGTTGACGCGAATGTTGTATTTACCCAGGTCAAACGCCAGCCCGCGCATCATACCCAGCTGTCCGCCTTTGGACGCCTCGTAAGCGATACGGTCGGGAATGGCGCGGTAAGCGGTGTTCGAGTTTATAAACACAATATTCCCGCCTCCGCGCGATACCATGCGTTTGGCGGCGTGTTCCGCGATACAATAGTTCCATACCACGTTGGTGTTGATGACGCGCATAAAATCGGCAAGCGGGTTTTGGAAAATTTTCTGATTCAGTCCCTGGTCCGCCGCGTTAAGCACTACGCATTCGACAAAAACGCCTTTTTCGTCCAGAATAGCGAAAAAATCGTCCACCTCTTTTTCGAGAACGTTACCGCAGTCGTCAACCGAATCCAGCACATAACCGTCTATTTTCACAAGAGGAAATTTTTTTCTGTAATCGGCTTGCGCCGCGCTTACCTTTTCCTTACTGCGCCCGGTAAAGACGACGTTATACCCTTCCGACGCGAATTTTTCCACAATGGCAACGCCCGTATTTACGCAAGCGCCCGTAACAAGCGCCGTTTTTCTTTCCATAATCACTCCCGCAAAAAATTTATCGCTTTATTATTCCAAAATCGTGAAACCGAAAAAACTAATCCTCATTATCGAACACGCGCACGTAATCGACGTAAAAGCGGTCGGCCATCACTTCTTCGGTGCACTCGGCGGTAGGCGCATTCCTGCGATATCCCTGCACCTCGGTCGAAATTAAAATAAACTGTTCCACCTCCGAAACGGGAGAAGAAGTACGCGCCGTTTCCTTGCCGTCGAGGTAGAAAACGTAACCGTCTTTAGACCACTCCATGCCCACGCGATGATATTCCCCGTCGTTTACGAAAGGATACCTTACGCGCGCCGCCTCCTGAAACTGTTTGCCGTAGCCGCCGTAAATATTGCCCGAAGTAAGCTCTCCGTTGCCGAAATTTTCTATGACGTCGTTCTCCACGCCGCATAAAGCGGGATTGTAAGCCGCGCCTATGGAGGGTGACTGCAGCCAGAAAGCACTCCACCAGAAATTGAGTTTCTGGAATTTAACGCGCGCCTCGTAATAACCGAATCTGTGCATGAACTTGGGTTTACTGAGCGGCTTTAAGGGCCACATCTCTATTTCGTCTTTCCATGGATTGTCGCCGTGCTTTTTATTAATGCGATTCTGAATTGCTTCGAAATTCAATTGATCGAAACTGTTTCCGCCTGTCTGCAGCTGCGACGACCTTAAGCAGCCGTCCTCGAATACGGGTTTAAAAACCGCATTGCTTTTGCCGTCGAGATAAACGCCCTTGTCGGTATAAGCCGCGAAACGCTCTCCCCAGTAATCAAGGCGGTAACTCCACTTGCTTTCGTCAAGCTTTTCTCCGTCAAACTCGTCGCTGAAAACCAATTTCCACTTTTTCCCCTCGGGCAGTAAACTGTGTTCATGCCCTTTTACCTCGAATTCAACCATTATTTTGCTCCTTAAAAATATATTTCTTTGTTAAAAGATTCAGAAATAAAATTTCTTGTTGGCGGGCCGTATGTCCGTAAGCGCACCCGTATAATGTCTTAACTCATGGCGAACGTAAGGATGTTTAAGACATTCTTTTTCGTTAAGCTCTATGCCCAGTCCGGGTTTATTGCCGATTTTTATGCGGCCGTCGATGCACTCGAGCGCTTCATCGGTTATATCCGACCTGTAATCCACGTCGCTGTACATAATTTCCAGCATACAGAAGTTGGGACAGCACGCCGCAAGCTGAAGCGTAGCCGCGTTTGCGACGGGTCCCGACGGATTGTGCGGTGCAAAAGGAATCTGCATACTTTCCGCTATTGCCGCTATTTTTTTGGTTTCCATTATGCCGCCCGCGTGCGAAACGTCCGGCTGAATGTAATCCGCCGCACGCAGCGCAAACATTTCCCTGTATCCGCAACGGCCGTAAAGTCTTTCGCCCGCCGCAATCGGAACGGGCGACTTGTTGCGCACGGCCTTAAGCGCCTCGAGATTGTCGGGCGGAACGGGCTCTTCCAAAAACATGGGCTTAAAAGGCGCGATTTCGTTTGCCACGCGTATAGCCGTGGGCACGTCGAACCTGCCGTGAGCCTCGATAAGAATATCCGCGTCGTCGCCTACCGCCTCGCGCACCGAAGCAATACAACGAATCGCCGTATCCAATTCCTTAACGGACAACTGCCTGTACGCCTTGCCGAAAGGGTCCCACTTAAGCGCCGTAATTCCTCTTTTTACAACTTCTTTTGCTTTTGCGGCAAACTCTTCGGGAGTTTTTGCCCCGCTAAACCAACCGTTGACATATATTCTGCAATCGTCGTTTGCTTTACCGCCCAAAAGCTGATAAACGGGCACACCCAAAGATTTACCGAGAATATCCCATAAAGCCGTTTCCACGGCGGAAAGCGCGCTCATAAGCACGGCGCCGCCCCGCCAATATGCGTCGCGGTAAATATCGTGAAAATGTTTTTCTATAAGGCGCGGGTCCTTGCCTTTGAGGTAATCGGCAATATGCTCTATTGCGCCCACAAGAGCCTTTTCCTTGTATTCCAGCGTACCCTCGCCCACTCCGTCTATTCCTTCGTCGGTATAAACCTTGACGTATACCCAATTCGTGCGGAAACAGTCCACAACGAAAGTCTTGACGTCGGTAATTTTCATCAGGCGTTTCTCCTTGCTTTAAAACTTGACTTTTATTATAATCGATTGGATTTCGGCAATCTACACAAATCTACATAAAAATTATCAATATCTTACGATTTTATTGATTTTAACGGGCTATTTATATTATAATATTAATATAATCGCAAGTATCGGCACAAAACGCGGGAAATAAAGACAAGGGAGAATATAAATGTTTATCGGAAAAATAGATTCTTTCGGCATTTTCGATTTAACGGATTTGTTTAAGAGAAACAAAAAATCCAGAACTCGTTGCCGCAAAGTGGAAATGTTTGAATTCGAATACATTGTTTCCGACGGTGGCATCACCGTGATAAACGACAAAAAATACTGTCTGTCCCCCAATACTTTCATACTTCGGAAACCCGGGCAGAAAAGTTACAGTCTTCGTCCGTTTAAATGCCAGTATTTTCACATTGCGATTGACCGCGGCGGAGAATATTTTAAGGTTTTGAAAAGTTTACCCGATTTTTTCCCGCTGACGGACGGGACCAATTGCCGCAACATAATGGAGTCGCTTATACTGCACCTTACCAACAACGGCGTCGACCCCTATTGCTACTATACCAACGCCAAACTTCTGGAACTGTTTTACCTGCTTTCGAATTGCGCCGACCTTAAACACGAAACTAATGCGGAGTTTTACGCTCCGGCACGTCTGGAGTCGGTAAAAAAAGCCGTGGAATATATAAAAAATCATTGTGAGGAACCGATTAAACTTAAGGACCTTGCGTCATTGACGGGATACTCCCCTAATTATTTTCACAGCGTTTTTTCCGCCGCGACGGGAATCACCCCGCAGCAATTTATAATGAACGAACGTTTGAAAAAAGCAAAACGCCTGCTTGCCACTACGCAGAAATCCTTGCTGGAAATCTCATGCGAATGCGGTTACTCCTCGCAGTCATATTTTACCGAACAATTCAAAAACGTAATGCTTTTGACTCCGGGTGAATACAGAAAAATGCTGACGGCGCAATATGCCGTGCCTTTTAAAAATCAACTGTGAATTTTTAAAAGGCATCGGTTAACAAAAATGCTTGATTTTTAAAAACATTGTACGCAAAAATATTGCGCGCATTTTTTGTGCTAATAAACAAAAAATAAAAAACCCCATTAAAGCCAATCCAATAAATCCGCTTAAGTGTGATTGAAAATTATTTTACGTCAAACTAAACCGCTCTCTTTTTTATCAAGCGGCAATACGCAATAAAAAAATTTTTTGATTTAAATCCGATTGCAATTTTCGTCCGCAATAAGGCAACAAAAAAAGAGAGAAAAAAATCCTCTCTTTTTAACGTGGTTTCAGCGTGAAAAAATCTGCCTTTATCCGTTATCGGTAATTGTTACTGTATCACGAAGCTTACAATAAAAAAAACCTATTGCCGCCCAACCACATGGGTCCGGATTGCAATAGGTATACAATTTGGTGGCGGCGAATAGATTCGAACTATCGACCTGTCGGGTATGAACCGAATGCTCTAGCCGGCTGAGCTACGCCGCCACAAAATCAGCCATAATATAATATCACAACGAGAGAAATATTGCAACAAAAAAAGGCGACATTTCGCTAAAAAAATTTTTTCTCCTTAAGCAGAAAAAAACCCGCTTTCATAAAAGCGGGTTTTTGTAATAAGCTTAGTGCTCGAACTGACTGGAATAAAGCTGCTCGTAAAATCCTTTCTTTTCCATAAGCTCCGCATGAGTACCCTGCTCCACTATGTCGCCGTCGCGCATAACCAGAATCTTATCCGCGTTTGTTATGGTGGAAAGGCGGTGTGCGATTATAAAGCTGGTACGCCCTTCCATGAGAGTAATCATGGCGTTTTGTATAAGCTGTTCGGTGCGGGTATCGACGGAACTTGTCGCCTCGTCCAGGATAAGCACTTTGGGGTCAGATAAAAGTGCGCGGGCGATGGTAAGAAGCTGTTTTTGCCCCTGAGAGATATTGTCCGCCTCCTCGTTGATGACAAAGTCGTAACCGCCGTCAAGCGTGCGGATAAAGTGGTCCGCGCTGGCAAGTTTTGCGGCGGCGATAACCTCCTCGTCGGTGGCGTCAAGGCGGCCGTAACGAATGTTATCCATAACCGTACCGCTGTAAAGCCACGTGTCCTGAAGCACCATGCCGAACTCTTCCCTCAATGCCGAACGCTTGTAATCCGCGATATCCCGTCCGTCCAGCAGGATTTTACCGCTGCTTAAGTCGTAATACCGCATAAGAAGTTTTACTACGGTGGTTTTGCCCGCGCCCGTGGGGCCTACAATCGCTATTTTCTGTCCGGCTTTAACCGAGCACGAAAAGTCTTTAATTATGATTTTATCGGGGTCGTAACCGAAATGAACGTTACAAAATTCCACGTCGCCTTTAACCGACTGAGGAACCGCTTCGCCCGTTTCCTTTTCGTCCTCCGCCTCCAGGAAACCGAAAACGCGCTCTGCCGCGGCAACGGTGGACTGAAGCGTGTTGGCGATGTTTGCCACCTGTCCTATGGGTTGATTGAACTGTCTTATATAAGTAACAAATGCCTGAATGTCACCTACGGTTATCTTGCCGCTTGCAGTAAGCACACCGCCGATAACGCACGCCAGAACGTAGCCTATATTGCCCACAAAATTCATTATCGGGTGCATAAGTCCGGAAAGAAACTGAGATTTCTGCGCCGTTGCGGTAAGCTCCTTGTTGTAAACGGCGAATTCGGCAACGGATTCGTCTTTACGGTTATAAAGCTGAATGACTTTGTTGCCCGCGTACATTTCCTCTATATGACCGTTTACCGCGGCAAGTGCGGCTTGCTGGCGTCGGAAATACTTCTGGCTGAATTTGACTACCGTTGCGATAAGCGCAAGCGAAACGGGCACAATTAGCACCGCGACTCCCGCCATAATCCAGCTTATGCTTATCATCATTACAAGCACGCCCACGATGGTGGTAATACTGCTTATCAGTTGGGAAAGGCTTTGGTTAAGCGTGGTGGAAATCGAGTCCACGTCGTTGGTAAGATAGGAAAGCACGTTTCCGTTTGTCGTGCCGTCGTAATATTTAAGCGGCAGTTTGTTGATTTTCACGTCGATGTCGCGCCTCAGCCTGTAAGAAGTCCTTTGAGCGACGCCCGCAAGAATAAAGGACTGCGCGTAAGACACCGCCGCCGAAACGAAAATAAGCACCGTGATGACGGTAAGCAGTTTTATGATGGCGTCAACGTCGATTGAGGGCCGCTCGTAAAGGCTCATGGAAAGCACGCCTTCCGCGTAGTCGCCCAGACTTTTTTCGTATTCTGCTTTCTGGGAAGCGGAAATTACGCCTTTTTCTTCCAGAACGTCAAACAGCTGATTGAAATCGGAAATTCCCTCCGCGTAAGCCAGCGCTGAAATAGAATCGTAAGGAATATTCTGATTGTCGCGAACCATGGCGTCCGTTTCGTCGTAAATCTGCCGCTGCATAAAGCCTTCGATCAGTTTATCGGTGCTGCTGCCCAAAAGTTTGGGAATATTAAGTGTAAGCACGACCGAGGCAGCCGCAAACAAAAGCGAAAGTATTATCGCAGGCAAAGAAACGCGCATATACTTCAGTAATTTTACAAGCGTGCCCTTAAAATCCTTGGCTTTTTCGCCCGGGCGCATGGCAGCGTGTCTGCCGCCGCCCATGGGTCCCCTCGGGGGACGGACCGAATTTCTGTCTTCACTCATTTTGCAAGTTCCTCCTCCGATAACTGAGAGCGCGCGATATCCGCGTAAACGGGACAGGATTTCAAAAGTTCTTTATGCGTGCCCATTCCCGCGATTTTACCCTCGTCAAGTACGATTATGCGGTCGGCGTTCATTATGGTTCCAACACGCTGAGCCACAATAATTACGTTTTTGTCTTTTTCGTTTTCCTTAAGCGCGGCACGCAAGGCGGCGTCGGTTTTAAAGTCCAGCGCGGAAAAACTGTCGTCGAACACCAGCACCGGCGCGTCCTTGTAAAGCGCGCGCGCAATACTGAGTCGCTGTTTCTGTCCGCCCGAAACGTTACCGCCGCCCTGAACAATCTCGCTTTTGTACGTATCCTCTTTTTCGGAAATGAATTCCTCCGCCTGAGCGGTCCTCGCGCTGCGAATCATTTTTTCGTCGCCGTCGGGGTCTTCGGGCGAAGCGAATTTGATATTGCTTTCGATAGTCCCCGAAAACAGCAGACTTTTCTGTAAAACGTAACCGATGTTGTCCCTGAGCGACACAAGCGTATAATCCCTTATGTCTTTTCCGTCAAGGCGGATACAGCCTTCCGTCACGTCGTAAAGGCGCGGTATGAGTTTGATAAGCGTGGATTTACCGCTGCCGGTGGACCCGATAACCGCGGTAACTTCACCCGGCGAACACTTAAAGGAAATGTTGCTTATGACGTTTTCCTCGGCGCCTTCGTATTTAAAGCTTACGTTGTCGAATTCCAGTTCGCCGCGAATGTCCCGGGCTTCGACGGCGTTTTCGCGGTCTTTTACGCTGATATCCCGGTTAAGAGCTTCCGCCACTCTGCGCGCGGAAACGGCTGCCCTCGGGGCAAGCACAAACACCATGGTAAGCACCATAAAGGACATTACAATCTGAATTGCGTAACTCATAAACGCCATCATGGCGGCAACGTCGGTGACATCCAAAGCAAAATACGCCGCAATCCATACCACCGCTACGGAAACGCCGTTCATGGCAATGTTGATGACGGGGAAAAGTCCCGCCATAACCCTGTTGGTAAACAGGTTGACTCCGGTAAGCTCTTTGTTTACGCCGTCGAAACGCTGTTCCTCATGCTCTACGTTGTTGAACGCCCGAACGACCATCATTCCGTTAAGCCCCTCGCGCGCGACGCCGTTGAGTTTGTCTATCAAAGTCTGAAGCTTAATAAACTTTGGCTGAACGACAAACAACATTATCATAATCGTCAGTAAAACCAAAGCCACGGCGGCGACGATTACCCACAGCAAATAGCGCATGTTACGGCTTAGGGTAACGGCTTTGACTATGCCGCCCGTCGCCATAATGGGCGCGTAAATTACCATTCGTATGAACATAATGGAAAACATCTGAATCTGCGTAATGTCGTTGGTACTGCGCGTGATAAGCGACGAAACGGTAAATTTATCTATTTCCGCCGCCGAAAAAGAAGAAACTTTCTCGAAAATAGCACTTCGCATATCTCTTGACGCGCGCGAGCCTATAACCGACGCAAGATAACCCACACCGACAGACGAAAGCGTAACTGCCGCGGCGTATGCAAGCATTACTCCGCCGTACCGCAATATAACTCCCGTTTTTTCGGTTATGGATATGTCGGTAAGCGTGTTGACGATATTCTGCATATACGTAGGAAGTTCAAGGTCGCACAAAGCCTGAACTACAAGCAGCGCTATCGCACACAGTATCAGATACCAGTACTTTAAATAAAAATATTTTATTTTAACTTTTTTCTCGCTCATCAGTCGATTTCTCCGAGTCCATATATTTTCCCAGCCAGTCGTCAAACATTCTGAAGCCGTCGATAATTGCGTTTTTTTCCGATTCGTCCATAGCCGCGTCCATCGCTTTATTAAGCTTGTCATAGGCTACGCCCGCTTTGGCGATTGCGTCCTTGCCCTTATCGGTAACGGTAAGCACCACCCGCCTTCGGTCGCCCTCGTCACGCTCCCGCCGAAGCATACCCGTGGACTCCAGCCGCGCGCAAATATTCGTCGCGTTTGACAGCGGAGTCTTAAGCGCCCTGCATACGTCGCTTACGTTTACTTTGCCGTCCGAATTAACGACAGCCTTAAGCGCTATCATCTGCGGCGGAGTAATGCCCGATTTTTTAAGCGGCAATACCAGAATCTGCATTATTTTCCTATGCGATGACCGCATAAGTTCGTGTACTTTTTCAGGAAAATCCGTCATTTAAGCCCTGCTCTCCTTTATTTTATACCTTGCGGCAACAAAAAATTACATAAATAATTATCACGGTAATTATTATAACGATAATTATTTTACTGTCAAGCGATTAATTTAAAAACAATATGAAATTTATTTTCACACAATTTTATAACGAATAAATTATTCATATTTAAAATCACATAAAAAAACCGCCTCTCCCTTTTTGAGAAAGGCGGTTAAACTCCGCTGTATAATTATTCGGAAAGCACGTCCGTAAGTACTCCCACGAATTCGTCGGGTTTTTCGATATCCATACCCTCGGTGATAAGCGCTTCGGCGTAAAGAATTTTGGCGTAATTTTTCAGCTTGTCCTTATCGGAGTCAAACAGCGATTTGAGTTTTGCAAAAAGTTTATGGTCGGGATTGATTTCCAGCACTTTTTCCGCCGTCACGGGCACGGGCGAAGCGTTTTTCATGGCTTTGAACACTTTTTCCATTTCCAACGAAACTTCTCCGTCCGCAGTAAGGCAAACCGCGTTGTTCTTCATTCTCTTAGACAGCCTTACCTCTTTGACGGCGCCGTCAAGCGCGTCTTTAATAAAATCGCAAAGCGGCTTGTTTTCCTCTTCTTTAGACTTGATTTCTTCTTTTTCGGCGTCGCTTTCAAGTCCCAAATCCTTGGCGCCCACCGAACGGAACTCTTTTTCTTCGTAACTCATAAGCGTTTTAACGACAAATTCGTCCACGTTGTCGGGCATGTAAAGAATCTCGTAACCCTTATCCTTAAGAATTTCGGTCTGGGGCAGCTTGGAAATCTTTTCGACGCTGTCGCCGCAAGCGTAATAAATGTATTTCTGGTCCTGTTTCATTCTGCCGACGTATTCTTTAAGCGAAACAAGCTTGTCCTCGGTGGAGGAATGGAACAAAATAAGGTCTTTAAGCTCCTCTTTCTTTAATCCGAAATTGTTGTACACGCCGAATTTAAGACTAAGCCCGAATTCCTTGAAAAATTTGTCGTAAGTTTCGCGGTCGCTTTCCATGAACTTTTTCATTTCCTGGACAAGCTTTTTCTCCAGCCCGTTTGCAATCGCCTTAAGCTGACGGTCCTTTTGCAGCATTTCGCGCGAAATATTAAGGCTTAAGTCGGGACTGTCCACAATACCCTTGACAAACCCGAAGCAATCGGGAAGCAGGTCCTCGCATTTGTCCATGATAAGCACGCCGCTAGAATAAAGCTGCAGTCCCCTTTTATAATCCTTCTGATAATAGTCAAAAGGTGTATGCTCGGGCACAAACAGCAGCGCCGTATAGTTGACGTTACCCTCTATAGTGAAGTGGAACACTTTTACGGGGTCGGAAAAATCGTGAAATTTGTTCTTATAAAAATCGTTGTACTGCTCGGAAGTGATTTCCGTCTTTTTCTTCTTCCAAAGCGGTACCATGCTGTTAAGCGTTTCCGCCTCGGTATACGTTTCGTATTCGTCCTTATCCCCTTCTTTCTTATCGGGATTTTCCTTGACGCGCGATTTGGTCACGTCCATGACTATCGGATAGCGGATATAATCGGAATACTTCCTTATAAGATTTTTAAGATAGTATTCCTGTAAAAACTCGTCGTAATCGAAATCTTCGTCCTTATCCCTTAAGTAAAGTTTGATTTCCGTGCCGACGGTGTCCTTTTCGGCTTTTTCCACGGTATAACCTTCCGCTCCGCTGCTGGTCCAAAGGTAAGCCTCATCCGCGTTGTATGCGCGGCTTTTGACCTCTATTTTCTTCGCCACCATGAACGCCGAATAAAATCCCACGCCGAACTGTCCTATAAGGTCGGTCTTTTCCTCCGACTTGTTTTTAAAAGCAAGAGTACCCGACTCCGCAATCGTACCCAGGTTTTTCTCCAGCTCTTCCCGAGTCATTCCGATGCCGTTGTCCGATACGGTAAGGGTGCGTTCCTTTTTGTCCGCCTTGATTTCGATTTTAAAATTACTGTCTACATTGCCGTCCGTAAGCGAAATAAAGTGCAGCTTGTCTATGGCGTCGCTGGCGTTTGATATCAGCTCGCGCAGAAAAATCTCCTTGTTGGTGTAAATGGAGTTGATCATAAGATCGAGTATGCGCTTGGATTCCGTTTTAAACTGTTTCATCTTAAAATATGCCTCCGAATTATTATTTAGCAATCTTTTTGTCTGATTATTAGCAGTCTTGTTGTTTAATTGCTAAAATATTATACATCTACTTAACCGCGTTGTCAAGATATTTAAGGAAAAAATTGTCCGATATTTTTTTAAAGTCCGCTTACAGAAAAATTCGGGAGTACGAAAAAAGCGCGGTATAAAATTTACCCGCGCCCTAAGTTTTGTTTTTTTATTCAATAAACGGGAAACTCGTAATCGGTAAAGAAAATAAGCATTGCCGAAAAAGTAAGGTGAAAAAGCGCCGTATTCCACTTAAGGTCCTTGCCCCACGCCTCCATCGTTGCGGTAGCGCCTTCGTTAAGCATACGGCCCATAGCCTCGTCGCTTAAAATAAGCTCTTTCATAAGCTCCTCCTCTTTCCACCGTTTAAGCAGCGCAAGGAGGGGAAAACTGCCGAAAATGTTGCAGCAGGCAAGCCTTTTTTCGCGTATCAGGTCAAGCGTGTTTTGCCTTAACCGCTTGTCGCCACCGATACCGAAAAACAGCGGAAAAACGTTGGAATGAAGCGCGGAATGCGTCGTGGTTTCGCTGTCTATAAAAAGCGCTCTTTCTTGGTCGTAAAACGCGTTTATAAAAGCTTTTTCCAATTCTTTTACCGGCAAAGCGGGTTTTCCCGCGACGGCGGCGCAATAGTTGCGCGCTTTTATCGCACCGATGTAATACGCGTTTATTACGTTATGAAAGCCCGTGCAGATTGTATTTTCCTCAAGCCTAAAGTCGTATCCGTCCCTTAACTGCGGCGGCCAGTCCATGACGTTCCACTTGTCGAGATTGCCTATAAGCCCGTCGGTACGCGAAAAGCCGCGGAAATAATCAAGCATTTTGTCAACGAAAGGCAATAATTTCCGCACCGTATCCGCGTCCTTACTCAGTCCGTAATAATCCGCAAGAATCCGCGGAAACAACAGCGAAGCGTCGGCAATTTCCTGCATATGGGCGCAAGGACCCTGCGCGGTAAGCCCGGGGCAGATAAAAGAAGTAGCCGCCTGGTTCTGAAGCATTTTCCGCATCATGGCAGTGTCGCCCGTAAGAAGAGAGTGCGCAACCGATATCGTCCAGCCGTCCTGAAAATACTGTCCCTTTTCGCGCGTGGGACAATCCATATACACTTCTTGAACGCCGTACTTAAGCGTGTTTTTGCACAGCTCCCAAACCTGTTTCGCGCGCTTGTCCGCCCCCTCGTAACGACGGAATTCCTTAAACGGATAATGTCTTACCCGCATTCGGACGCTTCCTTCGTCGAGGTTTGCGCCCTTTTCCGTCGTAATTTCGAGGTACCTGAACGCCTTGTAATCGAAAGCCTCGTATTTGTCCTTTCCGCCCGAAAGCGTAAGCGTATCGCCGTAGTCGCAGCCGCAGCGAAGAGGATTTTTTATATTTCCGTCGTCGTCAAACTCTTCTCCCGCCACGACCGTGACTTTACTTCCCTTTCTGCCGCTGACCGTAAACTCGGGATATCCCACGCGTTCGCAGCCGAAATCGAACAAGACCGAATCGCCGCGGCGACGGACGGAAACGGGCTTTTCCTCGTAATACGTAAGGTTTTGAACGGGCGCGGGCACAAGCGTATAATCGGCGTACTTGCTTTGCTCCGCGTGAAACCAATTTTCCGCGGAATAATTTTCCTTCATAAAGCCGTTTTCGGGAGAACTGAAATCGTAATTTTCTTTGAACTGTGTATTGTATCCCGTCACTTCCGCCTTAAGATAACCGCTGTGAGGGGCGCACAAAAAGCTCTCGTCGGAAACAAGCGCGTTTTTGCCGTCCGCTTCAAGCTCCAGCCACAAGCCTGTACGCATATCGCCGCTTACGGTAACGCGGTTAAGCACTCCGTAATAATAGGTATGCACGGCAACAGTGTTGACGCCTTTACGAAGATATTCCGTGACGTCGACGGTATTGTAATACTGACTGAAATAATACCCCGGCACAGGCCCCGACAGCACGAAATTGCCGTTGACGTATAACTTGAACAAGTCGTCTGCGGTAATTTTTATCATTACTCGGCTGAATCCGTCAAGAGTAAATTTTTTCAGAAAAAGCGTGTGTATATTCTTCATATCCTCGGGGTGAGAATACGAAAAATTATTATCCAGCTGTTTGTGAAATACGTTTAACGGCTTTAGCTTAGCGTAAAGAGGATGCGTAATCCATTTTCCTTTCATAATAAAAACCTGCCTTTTGCCGAATATCGGCAGCGTCTCGGAATAAACCCGATCCGCCCGAATTTTTTGTGCTGCGTTATCGGCTTTAACCGATAAGAAGCCAAATCGGCTTCTGCCGCAAAAACTAAGAACTCGTTTAACTTTTTTACAATTTTTTGCGTTAATAAAACAGAACTCGTTTTTTCCTCGTCAAATCGTCCGCGAACGCAAAAAAAGTTTTAACTTTTAAAGTTTATACCGCCAAAAAAAGGAAGCGCGTTTTTTGCACGCTCTTCCCTTTTTATGCGAATTAAATCGGAATTTATTTTATAATAAGGGTAATGCTGCCCTTGCCTTTTTTGGGGGCTTCCCACTTTTCGTCCAGCACCGGTCCGCAGGAGTGAGAACCTATGCCCGACATAAAGAAGTCAAGACTGAGATACGTGCCGTCGGATTTAGGCAGCTCCCAATCGTGGGCGCAGTCTGTAAGCGTTTCCGCCGAATACGGAAGCGCGGAGAAAGAGAAATTGTCCTCGGCGCGCAAAACCGTTTTGCCGTCGGTGATTTCCATAAACTCGGTGCCGTAGTGACTTCCGTTTTCCTGCGGGCGGACGTAAGACACCATCAAATCTTTGACCTTATCCTCGTAAACGTCCTTAACGGAGGCGATTCGCTTGTCGATATACGCCTCGTAAGGGCCAAAGCCGTAATATTTGACTTTATCGAATTTTTTACTAAGCTTGGTCTTTAATCCCACTCTCGGCGGGTATTTTGCGTAGGAAGCAAACTCGTAATCGATTTTTACCGAAACCGCATTGTCGTAGAACTCGTAAGTAAGCGTGTAACTCGATACGGGTTCAAGCTTGACGGGAGCAATGTGTCCGGTAAAACGCACGACGTTGTTTTCGACGTCCACGCGCCTTACTTCGCTGAAAATTTCGTAATAGCGGCACTGAATCCAATCGTTTTTGACGTTACGGTCGTTGTCGGTGGGGGCGCGCCACAAGTTAAGCTCTATGGGTGACTCCAGAATCTCGCCGTTTTTGCCCTCAATAGACACGACGGCGGCGTTGGTTTTATCCAGTTTATAGGAAGCGGAAGCGGTTTTAACCGTGATATATCTGCCCTCGTCGGCAATTAAGGGAGCAGCCGCCTTCTTTTGAGTATAAACGTCCACCCTCTTCGTCCAGCCGCCGCGCGCAATTTCATGACCTTTCTTCAAAAGGCCAAAGTCGGATTTAAGCGTAATCGACGCGATGAGGACGTGGTCGTAATCCACGTCGAACGTCACGGTTTCGGCAGGCTGCAGGCACAAATCGAAATTCTCGCGCTTGACTTCCTTGCCCATGTTTTTGTATGTAAGCGTAAGCGTACCTTCGACGGGCATAAAGTAGTTAAGCGATTTTACGGTCAGCTTTCCGTCCTGAAGGTTAAAGCGCACGGGCTCGTAAGCTTTTTTCATCTCCATGGACTTTTGCGTAAGCTTTCTGTCTGCGGTGATGATGCCGTCCATGCAGAAGTTGCCGTCGTGCAAAGTCTCGCCGAAGTCGCCGCCATATCTTAATCCCTTGTCGCCGTAAAGCACGCCGTGGTCCGCCCACTCCCAGACGAAAGCGCCCATATAGCGGTCGGAAGAATAAATTATATCCCAGTAATCTTTAAAGTCGCCGGGGCTGTTGCCCATCGAATGGCAGTACTCGCACAGCACAAGCGGACGGTATTCGCGCGGGTCTTTAAAATACTCTTCGGCCATCCAGGAATACGGCGGATACATACGGCTGACCATATCCACGGGCTCGGAGTAATAATAATCCTCGCCGCGTTTTTTGCGGTCATAGTGCCACAGACTTTCGTAATGCACGGGACGGTAGTCGTTTGCCTTGACCCATCTTAACGCGCGCGCGAAGTTTTCGCCGTAGCTGCATTCGTTGCCCAGCGACCATATAATTACGCTGGGGCGGTTTTTGTCCCTGCCTATATTGCATTTTTGTCTGTCCAAAATCGCCTGCATGAACTGCGGGTCGTCGGCAATCTGGTCGTAATTGGCGTTTTCGTAACCCGTAAAGCGCGAAACCACGCCGTGGGACTCAAGGTCGGACTCGTCCATGACGTAAAAACCGAATTTGTCCGCAAGCTGATAAAACTCGGGCATATTGGGGTAATGCGACGTACGAATGGCGTTGACGTTGAGCTTTTTCATAAGCGTCATGTCTTCGATAACGTTTTCCACCGTGACGGAAGCGCCCGTGCGGCAGTTGAAGTCGTGGCGGTTTACGCCTTTCAGTTTTATGGGTTTACCGTTCAGAAGATAAACGCCTCCGCTTACTTCGGTGGTGCGGATACCCACTTTTTCACCGATAACTTCGTCCTTGTAAGTAATGGTCATATCGTAAAGGTAAGGATTTTCCGCGCTCCACAAAATCGGGTCCTTAACCTTGAAAGTAACGGTTTTACCCGCGCTTACCTTCTTTTCCTCGCCCAAAAGGCTTACGGTAGCCTCGGTTCCGTCAAGCAACGTGAAAGTAACGGTTCCGTCAAGGGCGGTTTGGATTTTGTAATCCACAACGTGACCCGCGGGGCGCGACAAAAGATATACGTCGCGGAAAATACCCGTAAAGCGCAGTTTGTCCTGGTCCTCGAGATAGGAGCCCATGCACCACTTAAGCACCAGAACGTCCAGCTTGTTTTCGCCGTCGGTAAGATAATCCGTTACATCGAACTCCGACTGACGGTGAGCAATCTGAGAAAATCCGACGAAACGGTCATTGACGTAAAGATAGAAGCAGGAGTCCACCCCTTCGAAATTCAGGTAATACTTCTGATCGGCTTTTTTAAGGTCGAATTTTCTGCGATAATGATATGTAGGGTTCTGATTGGGGACGTAAGGCGGATTATACGGAAAAGGATAGTTGACGTTGGTATACTGGAAATGGTCGTAGCCGTAGTACTGCACGCAGCCCGGAACGTCGATTTCAGCATTCGTTTCTTCAAGATAAAAGTCGTCTTTTACGTCAAGAACGCTTTCGTAATCCTTAATCTGCCACTTGCCGTCAAGGTCGGTAAACCTGCCGCTTTGCTTCCTGTCGGCAAAAGCGTCCTCGCCCGCATTGAACGGTATGTAATACGCGCGCGTATCCAATACACCCACAAAGCCGCTTTGTTCATAATACTTTTTAAGCATCTTTCCTACTCCTTTTTATCTGAGCTTTTTATATTATAACTTTTTGTCCATTAAAGGTAAAGCTTTTAAAACCCTTTTCCGAAAAACAATATTGTCGAATTTACCGCAATCAAAAAGTCAATTTTGTCCTGTTTCATTTTTTATCGCCGCGATAAGTTCGTCAACGCAATCGATGGTCATAAGGCGGGCTTTTATTTCCTTTCCTCCCTTTACGCCGCGAAGGTAATACCCAAGGTGTTTGCGTATGTTTACGCACGCATAACGCTCGCCGTAATTATCGCGCATAATTCCGATTTGGCGCAAAAGCGTATGATAAACGGGCGGAGTATCCGTTTCCCCCGTCAGACGCGAAAAAATCCACGGGTCCCCTATCGCCCGTCTTCCCACAGCGAAAGCGGCCGCGCGGTCAATTAATTCGCCTATGTTTTCCTCACATACGTCGCCGTTTCCTATTACGGGAACGGAAACCGAGTCGGCTACGCGCGCGATGGTATCCCAATCGCTTTTGCCGCCGTAGCCCTGGGACCGAGTTCTTCCGTGAAGCGTAATCGCTGCCGCGCCCGCCTTTTCCAACGTGCGGCAGAACTCGACCGCGACGTTTTCGTCCGCGTCGAAGCCGATGCGCGTCTTTACCGTAACGGGCCGAGTGCCCCCCGACTCCACGCACGCCTCCACGATTTTCGCCGCCAGCAACGGATTTTTCATAAGCGCGCTGCCGTCGCCGTTTTTCACTATTTTCGGCACGGGACAGCCCATGTTTATATCGATTATATCAAACTTATTAAGACAGTCGAGTTTAAGCGCTTCGCGGAAATAATCGGGCTCGTGCCCGAACAGCTGAACGCATTTTATTTTTTCCGCGTCGGAAGTAAGCAGCAGTCCGCCGCATTTTTCGGCGTTGTAAACCAGCCCTTTCGCGCTGACCATTTCCGTTACCGTAAGTCCCGTGCCGCCCTCCGCCGCAAGCGCGCGCATCGCCGAATCCGTAAAACCCGCCATGGGCGCAAGCGTAAGACGGTTTTTTATCATTACGTCTTTTATATAAAAGGGTCGGCTCAGTTTTTCCGCAACCGAAGCCTCCGTCGTTGTGTTTTTGGCGTTTGGCATTTTCCTGATTTTACTTTCATCCTTTTTCAGATTTTTTCGGACGCGCGGTTAAGCTCTCCCGCGGTTTCTGCGGCTTTCATGTCCTCAATGAATTTTGACGCGCGCTTGTTAAGCTCCGCCTCGCAATCCGCGCCGCTCTCCGTCGCAAGAAAACTTGCAAGCAGCAAAAATCTGCCCGCGTTTTCCTTACCGATACCTTCTTTTAATATGCCGTTAAGACGGCTTAAAACCGCTTCCTTACTTAAATCTGCGCCCGCTTTTACCGATTTTTTATAAGCTTTTGCCGCTTTAAGCAGCGCGGGAAAACTGTCGGGCAGTCTGTCCAGTTGCCCCGAAAGCGAGTCGTAACTTTTTTCCTTTGCTTTGGCCTGTTCCCAGAACCCCAGCGCCGAATCGGCGTCGGAAGCCTTGTTCTCCCCGAAAATATGCGTATGCCTGGTCACGAGTTTGTTGACAAGCTCGCTGACCGTGTCGCAAAGGGTGAATTCTCCCGTTCGCTCGGAAATATTGCAGTGGAAAACCGCCTGCAAAAGCACGTCGCCAAGCTCCTCACGCAAATTGTCAATGTCGTTTTTGTCAATGGCGTCCACCGCCTCGTAAGCTTCTTCAATCATGTTGATGCGTATGCTTTCGTGAGTCTGCGCCTTATCCCACGGACAGCCGTCAGGCGCCGTAAGCCGACTCATTACTTCCATAAGGTCGCTTAATCCGTAACGGCTTTTTTGTGTCAAAGACCTTTTCCCGCTTATAAAAAGCGCGCCGCCCTTGTAGCTTTTCATGCGGTCAAGCTCGTAAAGGCGAATGACGGACCGCTCCTTTTTAGAGGAATAAACCGCCTCCGCTTCGTCGCCGTACCTGTCCATAAGCACGAGTTTAAGGTTGCCCGCAATCAGCTTGTCGTCAATGCCGTACACGATAAGCGGAACCCTTGTGTCGATAAGAGTATCGCCCGTAACGTCGTAAGCGGAATAAAAAACCGCCTCGGAGTCGGGAGTTCTGCCGCGGTATTCGCTTACGCCCGCAATTACGTTAACGGTGGAAATTTTTGCCATTTCGCTGACTGCCGAGTCGGTAAATCCGTCGCCAAGGGCGCAATACACTACGTTTCCCGATTGTTTTTCCGCGTCTAAGACCTTATTTGCGATAAGACTGTCTAAAGCTGCATAATCCGAAACGTCGGGAAATTTATCCGCAAGCACCTCGGTTTTAAACCAAAGCTTAACGCGCGAAAACACGCACGCCGCCTCCTTTATCGCTTTTCTGCCTTTTATGGTAATATCGCCTTTTTCCAACCCCACGCCCACAACCGTAATCATAAACACACCTCGATAAAATAATTCCGATACCGATTATCGCACAAAAAGCAATATTTGTCAATTTGATTCCGTATATGCCGCAACCCTATTACGCATAATAATCCCAGAGGAGGTAAAATCACGATGACGAAGCTTAAAAGCGGAGACACCGCACCTGTTTCGGGCACTTATAACGTCGTAAACGAAAACGGCACCATGGTCGGCACCGTTTACGTGCGCAAAGGCGACACCATGCCGCCCACGCAGTCCGAAGGCGATCACTTTGAAATTTAAGGAAACTCAAACCTGTTTTGATTTTTCTTAAAACGAAATCCGTCCGCGTTTAATACATTCGGGCGGATTTCGTTTTTTTCCGTTTATCTCGTTTAACTTTCCTTTACTGCGCTCAGCCGCCGCTACAAAACGAAAGCGGCATCAAGTCAGTCGATTTCCGTAACCTTATAGCCCGCTTTTTCCACAGCTTTCTGAAGCGCGGAAGAAGAAACCTCTTTTTTAAGCGTTACCGTCGCTTTTCCATGAGCATGAGAAACCGTTGCCGACTCTACTCCCTTGACGTTTTCCAAAGCGGACTTTACGCGAGCCTCGCAATGGGCGCACATCATGCCCTCGATTTTCAAAGTTTTTTCCATTTTTATTACCTCCTTTGATTTTTTATCTGATTTTATTGCGCTTTTTGTCCTTAATTTACGCTCCTTATCGGGATTGAAAAGATTAAGCCTTAATGCGTTAAGCACTACGCAAACCGAAGAAAGGCTCATTGCCGCCGCGCCGAACATGGGATTAAGAGTCCAGCCGAAAATCGGAATCCACAGTCCTGCGGCAAGCGGAATTCCTACCACGTTATAGAAAAACGCCCAGAAAAGGTTTTCGTGAATGTTGGTAAGCGTGGCTCTTCCCAACCGTAACGCCGCCGCAACGTCTTTAAGACTGTTGCTTGACAAAACTACGTCCGCGGAGTCCACCGCAACGTCCGTACCCGCACCCACGGCAATGCCTGTATCGGCTGCGGTAAGCGCAGGAGCGTCGTTGATACCGTCGCCCACCATGACGACTTTGCCGCGCTTTTTCAGGTTTTGTATTACTTCTTCTTTTTTGTCGGGAAGAACTCCCGAAATTATCTCGTCCACGCCCACGGCTGCGGCAACGGCTGCGGCGGTGCGTTCGTTGTCGCCCGTAAGCATGACAACGCGCTTACCCATGTTTTTAAGCTGCCGTATAGCCTCGCGGCTGTCGGGTTTAACGGTATCCGCGACTGCGATTATCCCCGAAAATTTGCCGTCGGACGAAAAAAACATGGGCGTTTTACCCTGATTTGCAAGTTCTTCCGCCCGCAGTGCAAACTCTTCAGGCACGGAAACAACGCTTTTTATCAGATTATAATTGCCGCCGTACACCTTTTTTCCGTCCGCAATGGCCGTGACCCCGCTGCCCGACAGCGCGGAAAAAGAAGTCGTCTCAAGTGCGGTAACGTTATTTTCACGCGCATATGCGCATATCGCTTTGGCAAGGGGATGCTCGCTTTTGCTTTCGACGGAATAAGCCGCGCTTAACAAGTTTTTTTCGTCGCATCCGTAAGCCTCGATATCCGTAACCGAGAAATTGCCCGTGGTAATAGTGCCCGTTTTATCAAGCGCCACTATGTCCGCTTTTGCCGCCGATTCCAATGCCGCGGCGGTTTTGAAAAGTATTCCCCTTCTTGCGCCCATACCGCTGCCTACCATTATGGCGACGGGAGTCGCAAGCCCTAGCGCGCACGGGCAGGAAATCACAAGCACGGAAATCGCCCTTGCTAACGCAAATCCGAAGCTTTCGCCCGCGATAAGCCACGCAATCAGCGAAACAAGCGCAATAAACGCCACTACGGGCACGAAGACGCCCGAAACCTTATCCGCGATTTTGGCGACGGGCGCTTTGGTCGCCGCCGCGTCTTCCACGAGTTTTATAATACGCGCAAGCGCGGTTTCTTCCCCCACTCCGACGGCTCTGCATTCAAGATATCCGCCCGTGTTGACCGTCGCCGCCGAAACGCGGTCGCCGGTTTTTTTGTCGACGGGCACGCTTTCCCCCGTCAAAGCCGACTCGTCCACCGCACTTTCGCCTTTTATGACAACTCCGTCGACGGGAACCACTCCTCCGGGTCGAACGATAAACACGTCGCCTTTTGACACTTGGCTTACGGGAACGGTTTTTTCCTCTCCGTCCTCCCAAACGACCGCCGTCAAGGGCGCGCGTTTCAAAAGGCTTTTTATGGCGTCGGTTGCCTTGCCCTTGGCGCGAGCTTCCAGCGTTTTACCCACCGTTACAAGCGTCAGAATCATCGCCGCCGACTCAAAGTAAAACTCGTGCACATAAGCGGAAGCTTGAACAGTGTCGCCTGCTGCCACAAAAAAGCTCATGGCGTAAAGCGCGTAAACGCTGTATAAAAACGCCGCGCCCGAGCCAAGCGCCACAAGCGTGTCCATGTTGGGCGCCCCGCGGAAAAGACTTCTGAATCCGCTTACGAAAAACTTTTGATTTATTACCATTATGACGGCGGCAAGCAGTAACTGAGTAAGCCCCGAAGCCACCATGTCGTTTTCAAGAAAAGGCGGAAGCGGCCAGCCCCACATATTGTGACCCATGGAAACGTAAACAAGCAGTAAAAGAAACGCTACGGAAGAAATAAGCCGCGCGGCAAGAGCTCTGACCGATTTTTTGTCGCTTTCGTCGTTTTGTGCCGATTTGTTTGCCCGTCCGCCCGCGATTTTGGCGGAGTATCCCGCTTTTTCCACGGCGGCAATAACTTTTTCGGAGTTGAAATCGCCCTCAACGCCCATCGACCCCGTCAAAAGATTAACCGTGCAGGAAGTCACTCCCTCCACGCCCGAAACCGCTTTTTCCACGGCGGCGCTGCACGCGGCGCAACTCATGCCGCCGACATCGAATTTTTCCATACTTTTACCTCATAAGTCTGTACAATACGTCCACAAGCTCGTCCACAGTCTCCTTCTTTCCGACTATAATGTCGTCCGTCACGCAGGTGCGTATGTGATTTGCAAGCAATTCCTTGTTGAAAGAGTTAAGCGCAGCCGTCGCCGCCGAAACCTGCACCAGTATGTCGGTGCAATACGCGTCCTTTTCCACCATGCTTTTAATGCCGCGAATCTGCCCTTCGATACGGTTAAGCCTGTTTATAAGCTTATCGTATTCCGATTTGTCGCGGTGTTTGGTTTTTACGCAATCACACTTTATGCAATTTTTTTCGCCGTTTATTTTGTCTTCACTCATATTTGCTTTCTCCTTTTTTACGCTTACGGATTGTTTTGCGGCTTTAACGCTTTTTCCAGCCGACGTAAATTCCTCTGCTTTTTATCCGAAATAAAATATATGCTCTATACCCCTGTAGGGTATTTTCATTATATACCCATATAGGGTATATGTCAAGTTTAAAATCTGTCTCTTATACACATCTCCGAGCCCACGAGACATGCGCAGATCTC
>OWKP01000205.1_pt1 | contig 49296 bp, 40 predicted proteins | sample 1732991 | NCBI WGS metagenome assembly OWKP01 (sample SAMN05065777, study PRJEB22554) | human gut metagenome | biome: ENVO:2100002; feature: ENVO:00000062; material: ENVO:00002003 | host: Homo sapiens | place: USA
GCGCCAACCCCCTGCGGACGGTCGACTCCTTCGGAAGATCGGTCCGGCGCAGCATCGCCCAACTGAAGGAGCTGGATCTCAGCACGGACGTGGACAAGGACACCGCCAGGAAAAAGCTTGACACCTGCCTTGAAAATCTGGAGGAGCTGCGCCGCACCGTGGAGACTCTTAAAATGGTTTTGGACGACTGACTTACGGAAAACAAAAACCGCCCAAAACGGGTCCTATACAAAAAAATCCGACGCAAATGCGTCGGATTTTTTTCTTCTCTGGACAACGCCGCTTTTGCAGCACGATACGCCGAATTTCAGAAAATGCCTTGGAATTATGACCTTTGCGCGGAAAAACGTGTGCTGCGCCTGCCCCTGAACAGGCTTGACCGGCAGCACTGTGCAAGTCGTGCTGCCGGTCAAAAGAGACTTCTCTATTGCCTTTTGAGGTGTCTGTACCTTTATCCGTACTGGTAGAAGAGAGAGGCGAAGCCGCCCGAATGGACCAGGCACGCACCGTCGCTTTTTACCTCGCCGCGGCGGAGCAGATCGCACATACCCCAAGCCGTCTTGGCCGTGTAAATGCGCTCAAGGAGCACGCCCTCCAACTGCGCCATCTGCTCGATCATCGCGTCCGACTGTTCGGTGGGAATTCCCCAGCCGTCGCCGCGGTACTGCCCGTGAACGGTCATGACGGACGAGATGGGAACAGGAGGCGTAAGGCCGGTGTAGCGCTCCAATCCGCGGAAAAGATCGTCGAGTATGCTCTCAAGCTCCTCCTTCGTGTTCTCCACAGAGACGACGTGCACATGGAAGGGTGCACCCAGAAGGGCTGTGCCGTACACGATGCCCGCTGCCATTCCGCCGTTCCCGCCGGGGACGAACAGATCGTAGATCTGCGCGCTGGCGGGAGAATTCACCAGCTCGATCGGCAGGTGGAAATAGCCGACGGCAGCATGAACGGAGGTCGCGCCATTTTCTACGACAAAGGGCTTTTTCCCCTCCTGCCGCAAGCGCTCAGCCAGCTCCTCCACATAGACATTGCGTTCCTTTTCCGGGATAGGGCCCACATAGTGCTCCTCCACGCCGGAGAGCTTGTTGAGCAGGATGTTGCCCGCAAGATGCGTGGGCTGATCGTTGTTGTGCACCAGAATACACTTGATCCCCAGCCGGCAGCAGGCGGACGCGGCGATAGAGCACAAGTTGGAGTTCTCCTGCCCGGAGGCGATCACCACATCGCAGCCCTGCGCCTGTGCCTCGCCCAGCAGGTATTCAAGCGGACGGACCTTGTTGCCGCCGGAGCCGACGCCGTTGAGGTCGTCGCGCTTGATGTAGAGCGGGCAGGTATTCAGCTTCCGCTCCAGACGCGGCAGACGGTGCACAGGGGTAGCAAAATCGCACAGCCTGCTGCGCGGAAAGGCTGTCAGGGCAGCTTCCAGTTCGATTCCTGTCATATGCGCACTCCTTAGAGGGGCTTGCCGGTCTGCTTGTCGTACTTCTTGCACTTGAGCGTGAAATGCACCGTCTCATTGCTCTTGAACACGCCGAAGCCGATAAACGCCGTGACGACCGCGAGAATGGGAGAGAGCAGCGCGATCAGGTTGAAGGGCAGATACTGGGCGACGGACACGCCGAACAGACCCGTATACAGGATGGCAGAGGCGTCCCAGGGCACGATGGAGCCGAGCACGGTTCCCGTGCACTCAAGCGTGCGGGACATGACGCAGGGATTGACGTCCATATCGTCGAACGCGTTTCTGAACGCGATGGCGGGAAGGCTGAGGGTGCAGGACTGACCCGCGCCGCCAAACATCAGCACAATGCCGGTCACGGTCAGGGAAAGCACCAGACCGCCGACAGACTTGACGACCTTGCACAGGCTGTCCATCAGGCGATGGAGCACGCCGGTGCGCTCGAAAATACCGGAGAACATACCCGCGCCGATGCACAGGAAGATCGTTTCCGCCATACTGAGGGCGCCGCCGCGGGAGAGGAGCTTGTCCACATCCGCATTGCCGGTTGCGCTCACAAAGCCGTTGATGGCGGCGGAGATCACATCGTTCAGGGAAGCACCCTGGAAGACCATCGCCCAGATGCAGCCGATGACCAGACCTCCGGCAAAGACGGGGATGGTGGGCTTGCGCATGGCGGAGAGCACCAGAACGAACAGGAGCGGCACCAGCATCAGCACGCTGACATGGCAGGAGCCGAGCAGGCTGTCGGAGAGGACCTTCACGGCGGAGAGGTCAACATCGCCCGAGGCGTAGCGCATCCCCAGCAGCCCATACACCACGATGGAGATGAGCGAGGCGGGAACGGTCACGTAAAGCAGGGACGTGATGTGGTCGAACAGCTTGACGCCGGAGGTCGCGGAGGCCAGCAGCGTGGTATCGGACAGCGGGGAGAGCTTATCGCCGACCAGCGCGCCGGAGATGATAGCGCCTGCCGCCATCTCAACAGGAACGCCGAGGCCCTGCGCGATACCGATCAGTGCGATGCCCATCGTGCCCGCGGTGCCCCAGGAGGTACCGGTGACGATGGAGGTAATGATGCAGATGATGAAAGCGATCGGCAGGAAAATTTTCGGGTTGATGAGGTTCACGCCGTAGTAGAGCATGGTCTGCACGCTGCCGGCGGAAATCCACACGCCGATGAGCATACCGATGAGGATCATCACGATCACGGTCTGGTTGACGCGGCCGATGCCCTTCATGGCGGACTCTTCCAGCTCATCCCAGGAGTAACCGAGGTAGATGCCGAAGAGCCCCTCCACGCAGATCGCCGCCGTCAGGCCGAGCATGATGCTCACGCCCTGGAAAATGAGGGTCAGCAATACCGCAAGCGGCAGCAGGAAGCCGAGCAACGCCAGCCCCGTGGACAGTTCTTTCTTTGCTTTCACTGTAATTTCCTCCTTCAAATAAAATATGGTTTATCAGGTCATTTTCAGGTGTCGATCTCTGCGATCGCTTCGATCTCGCACAGCACGCCCTTGGGGAGCGCACGCGCCGCCAGGCAGGAGCGCGCGGGCTTCTGGGTGAAGTATTGCTCATAAACGGCGTTGAAGGTGGCGAAGTCTGCCATATCCGCCAGGAAGCAAGTCGTCTTGACGACCTTTTCCATGCTGCTGCCCGCAGCGGTCAGAATGGCTGCCACGTTTTTACAGGACTGGTGCGCCTGCGCCTCAATGCCCTCAGGTACAGCGCCGGTCTCGGGAACAGCAGGGATCTGACCGGAGGTGAACACTACCCTGCCCATGCAAACCGCCTGAGAGTAGGGGCCGATCGCGGCCGGCGCCTGAGAAGTTTCGACTTTTGTCATAGAATGATCTCCCATCCTGCCGCTGGTGCGGCATAGTATTTCTTGCCCTGGCAGCCCCGCACACACATATGGAATAGGCTGCCGGTCAGGTTAACTTTAGATTAGCAATGAATTATAATTTAGTCAATAGTTTTTTTCTCATCCGCATTAATTTATCTCATTTGCATTAATTTTTTCAATGTTTTTGTTGCACTTTGCTATTTTTTGAGTTATAATCAAAGAAAATTTGTTCAAGAAAGGATAAATCCTGTGGCACCGAAAAAATTTGAGCTGACAGAAGTGGATCGTGAGATCCTTCGGTCCTACCAATACATGCTGGACGGTCTCGCGCTCTACCTTGGCGACAGCTATGAGATCGTGCTCCACAGTCTGGATGAGCTGAGCCACTCCGTAATCAAGATCATCAACGGTCATTACACCAAGCGTGAGGTGGGCGCGCCGATCACCGACCTGGCACTCTCCATGCTGCACGATATTCAGAAAAGCCAGGCCCCGCACTCCATGGTCTACTTCAACAGGAGAGAGGGGCACACTCTTAAATCTGTGACGATCCCGGTGATCGGCGAGAGGGAGCGCATCATCGGACTCGTCTGTATGAACTTCCAGTGCGATGTGCCGTTTTCGCAGTTCATCTCCACATTCCTCCCCACCACCTCCGACCTGACCATATCCCGAGAGACCGAGAGCTTTAATGCCGACATTGATGAGGTCATCTCCACCGCGATGGCAAAGGCGAGAGAGAGCGTTTCTGCATCGCCGAATATTCCCTCCACCAACCGCAATAAGGAGATCATCCGCCAGCTCTACCAACAGGGCATCTTCAACATCAAGGACGCAGTCGTGTATGTCTCCGCCAGTTTGGGGATCTCAAAGAACACGGTCTATCTGCATCTTCGCAACCTCAAGCACGAGCTTCCGTCGTAACGCGCGCGGGAGCGCATTGCAATACTGAAAAAGCAAAAAAGCAGCCGACCTCCCTCCCCTCCCCCGGTAAAGCCCGCCAAGTCCATAAATACAAAAAGATCCCCGAACCGTTCATTGTCAGACCGGTTCGGGGATCGCTCTTATCCTTGCGCTCTGCCGTTTACTGCGTCATTTCGCAGTCAACGGTCTTGAAGATCTGAATTGTCCTTGTTCAAAAGGAGAATGTTGTGCCGCAGCGCATAGATCGCGGGGGCAGCGGCAACGCCGCCCTGGCGCAGATCTCCGCCGAGCAGGCGGCGCGTCTGGCGAAGCTCATAAATGAATTCTTTGCTCCCGCAGACCAGTGAGCCGATCGGCGCGCCAAAATCCTCGGACACACAGAACATACATCTGTCGGCATACTGCGCGATCTCTTTTGCCTCCACACCGAGCGCGTGCGCAGCATTGAAAATTCGTGCACCATGTCAAGCAGGCGATAGAACGCACCGACCATCGCAACGATCTCAATTTGAGGTAAATGGTCATCTTCTGCGCGAAGGGCTTTACGCCGCACCGGGAAAAAGAGGCCTCCCCCTCCCCTGCCCCGATCAGCGGTGATCGCTCCGGTGAAATCCGATTTGATTTCGTGCAGCGTCTCTCCCCCGCTTTCGCCGAATTCCGACATGATTTCGTGCAGCGCCTTTCCCCTGCTTTCGCCGAATTCCGACTTGGTTTCGTGCGGCATCTCCTCCATCTTCTCGACGAATTCCGACTCGATTTCGTGCAGAGCTCTCCCCTGCCTTCGACGAATTCCGACTTAGTTTCGTGCACCCACGCTTCCCTGTTCCAGCTGATTTCCGACTTGGTTTCGTGCAGACTTCTTTCGATTTCTTGCCGAAATCGGAACGCCTTCCCACAAAAACTCACGTGAGACTTGTCCAAATTCACTACATCTGGTGTTTTAATCACGCGCCGATATCCAATCTCTTGGAACTGATTTTCTTCTCATCTGCACGTTTTCAAGTCGTACTTTCCCAAACATCTGCCTAAAACATCATGCACGAGAGCACGTCGGAATTCCGAAAATTACACACAGCGAACTGCACGTTTCCAAGTCGGTCTTCCGCCCTTTTTCTCATCACTCCGGAAAAGCTCAGAACGGCAGCGGCGACACTTGGACAATTTTCTCTTTTTTTTTACAAGCGATATTCTCTCGCGAAAAGGAATCAATTTTCCGCTCTGTTCGACCGAAGGATACAACGCCTCCCTCGGCGGCGCTGAATGGTAGAAACAGTTCTTTGGACAAAGCCGGACAAGTCACACGTGAGACTTAGGAACTCGTCCTGTTTCACACCTGATTTCAGAGAGGAGAAAAATGTTATGTCTACCACTTGCATCCCCCCTGCCCGCCACATCCGCACGGACGATATCCCGGAGGAGTACCGAGACATCGTGGACGCCATCGGTATGGAGGCGTTCGTCCACCTGACGCTGCTGTGCGGCGGACAAACGCTGTACGTTCCCAAGCGGGAATCGCTGGAGCGCGGCGCCCGCGATCGGGACATTCGCACCATGTTTAATGGCTCTAACTACCGAAGTCTCGCGGCCCAATTCCGCCTTAGCGAGCGTCAGATCCGAAAGATCATCAACGGCAGCCGCTGCTGACGGACAAATAACGCGCCGCTCGGACAGGTCTCACGTGAGGCCTGTCCGAGCGATGAGAATATTTTCCTCGCGCTTTGCGAAAAAAACTTTTTCTTTTCCTTTTTTTCAACTTATGCTATACTAAGCTTCTAAAAAAGCAATCTTTTCGCAAAAGGAGGGTCGCACCATGTCCCAGTTCCCCGAACCGGCAGAGCAATTGAAGGACACCCCCCTGCGTTTTCTGGAATCCGAACAGTTTCAGGAGATGCTGGATACATACAACAAGCTGAAGCCGCTGGAAAAAGAGCACCCCAGAAAGTTCAAAAATCAGATGAACGTCTTTGACTTCGGCGACATTTACCCCCTGATGGACAGTTATCTTCAGACACACGATCTGTCTTCGCCGGAGGCGGTGGCAGAGGCGGTGACCATCGGCGCGTCGGAGACCGTCACGTTCGCCGCCACGCTGCTGGATATTTTTGATAAGACCGTCACCGCGAGGGTGCAGGAATACGATGTGCTGGGCAACAGTCCCGCCACCTATTTCATCTGCGGCGTCTGGGCGAATATGAAGCGCGGCAGGGAATTTCATCCCTCCTCCAACGGCATCACCGTGACCTATTCCGAGCCTGACGCCTACGGCAACCAGAACATCCGCTACCGCAACAAGGATTACGAAATGACCATCATCTTTGAGGCCGTCGCGGAATACACGAAAAATCTCTCCTGGACGGCGCACCGCCTGCTGATCTACACTCTGATGCGCGGCAACGCTGACAACTGGCGAAACAACACCGCGAGCTTTACTATCGAGGAATATATGGACTGGGCGGGGCTCCGCTCCAGAGACGCCGCCTACCGCCAGATCAAGAAGGATATGCAGTCCATCACGGGCATGAAGATCACCGCGGAATCCTTCAAAAAGTATTTTGAATCCTTTTATATCACCCATCTGGCGACCGAGGCATCCATCAAAAAGTACACCGGCGAGGTGCGCATTTCCTTCGCCGAGAACGTGCGCCACTTCCTGACCCAGTATTACCAGCTGATCCCCGACTGGATGGGCCATCTGAGCGAAAATGCCTACCGCATGGCGTTTTATCTCTTCTACCGCGCGCGGAAAGCGCCCGTCGATGACGACGGCAGCTTCCGCGTAAAAATTCAGGACATCATCCACTACATCGGCCTGCCGACCAAGGAAGACGTCAAAAACCGCAACTATGACGAGGCGATCATCCGCCCGTTCAATAAGGCGGTGGAGGAGATTGAGGACGTCTCAGGCGGCTCGATCCACATGGATTTCGACCATGACGACATCAATACCTTCCTCGGCGGCAAGATGAACGTCGGCATTGACGCCACCATGCAGAGCTACATCCAGCAGATCGAAAAAAACAAGACGGTCAAGCAGATCGAGGCGAAGAAAAAGCCCGCTAAAAAGCCGCCCCAGAGCACGCAGTGACCCCTCAGCAACTGCACGAAACCACGTCTGAATTCTTCGAATTACTTCCAAAATACAGATCGAAGATCAAAGCATCCGTGGAAAAGATATCCACAAAAAACGGAAATTTGACGACAAAAGTCCGATTTTCCCACCAAAACGCCTACTTTTCACGGAAGTTATCCACCGTCTGTGCCCATCCTGTGAAAAAAACGAGGGTCACAGCCTGTCCAATTCCGACTTCGAGCCGTGCTAAGACGACTTCATTTCGTGCAAAGGCGACCTCAAGTCGTGCAGGAGACCCAAAATCACCCAAGCCATTTTTCCATGTTTTTCAAACTTTTATACAGATATTTTCTGTCGAATCATACTTTTATATTTGTTTCATCTAATTTTTTTCGGATTTTCTTTTTTTACCGAAAATCCCCTTATTGATATCTTAAGATATCTTACAGACCTCGCGGGAATCGCTCCTCCGCGGGGTCTTATGCTATAATAACGACAAGAAAAGGAGGCGATCCTATGCCGGACACCTTTAACGACCTGCGCCCCCGCATCGTTGACTATCTCTACGACCGGGGTATTGACCCGCAAAAGCGCTTTCGCTGCCTGAATCCAAAGCATCTCGACCGCGATCCCTCCATGGGATACGACGCAAAGCGGCAGAAAGTACACTGCTTTGCCTGCGGTGCGGACTATGATCTCTTCGATCTGCTGGCGATCGACGAAAACCTCACCTCGCCGCACGACGCTCTGACGCTTGCGAGCAAGCGCTACGGGCACGGCGACGCGGGAGAGGCGCGCCCCGCTGACCGCCTGAGCAGGGAAACGCTGCCCGCCTCCTACCCCGAAAGCTGCTTTTCTCACCGCCGAAAAACCGATTATTTTGCCAAACGCGGGCTTTCCGACGCCACGGTGACGAGATTCCGCCTTGGCTACGACCCTGAGCATGACTGCGTGGTGCTGCCATGCGAAAACGGGCGCTGCGTGCGCCGCGCCGTCGCGGAAAAGCGCTATCTCAACGAGAAGGGGCAGCCTTCGCCGCTCTTTCAGCCGGAGCTGTTGACTGCGGGCGGGGAAGAGCCGGTCTTCCTTTTGGAAGGCGCCTTTGACGCGCTCTCGGCAGAGGAGCTGGGCTATCGGGCCGCCGCGCTGAACGGCGCGGGCAACCGCGAAAAAGCAGCCGCACTCCTGCGCGGACTGGATCGACCCGCCCCCATCCTGCTGCTGACGGACAACGACGCGGCGGGCAACGCGTGGGCAGCCGCCCTCACCGAGGAATTTCCGTGGCTGTACCGCTGCCCAGGCGTTCCCACCGGCAAGGATCTGAACGAATTTCTCTGCGCCGACCGCGAGGGCGCGGCGCGATTTCTGGCGCAGGCGGTCGAGGATCGGCAGGCACAGCAGCCGCCCCCCTATGCCGAGACCTCCGCCGCGGGGCAGATGGAGGCATTCCGCGCTTATATCGAGGCGCAGGCAAAGCGCCCCGCGCTCAAAACCGGCTTTGAGGGGCTGGATCAGACGCTGGACGGCGGACTCTACGACGGACTTTATGTGATCGGCGCGGTCAGCTCGCTGGGCAAGACCGCCTTTTGTATGCAGATCGCCGATCAGCTTGCCATGCAGGGGCGCGACGTTCTCATTTTCTCCCTTGAAATGATGACATGGGAGCTGATGGCTCGTTCCGTTTCCCGCGAATCCTTCCTGCTCGACACCTCCGCGCGCCGCCGCCTTGCCAAGACCGCGCGCGGTGTTTTAGACGGCAGGCGCTGGGCGGGCTACAGTGCGCAGGATCTCGCGCATCTGGAGCTGGCGCAGACGCGCTACGCCTCCTATGCAAAGCACCTCTATTTCCGCGAGGGCGACCACGAAACGGGGCTGGACTACATCCGCGCGGAGGTCGCGCGCCACATCGCCGAGACCGGACAAAAGCCCGTGGTGCTCATCGACTATCTCCAGATCATCGCCCCGGTGGACGTCCATTTCACGGACAAGCAGAACCTTGACCGCATCGTCTGCGCGCTGAAAAAGCTCTCGCGCCAGCACGGGCTGACCATCCTCGCCATTTCCTCCTTCAACCGCGAGAATTATAATCTGGAAGTCTCCATGAACGCCTTTAAGGAATCCGGCGGCATCGACTACTCCGCCGACGTGCTGCTGGGACTTCAGGCGCGCGGGGCGGGGCGGCCCGGCTTCAACATCGACGAGGAAAAGCGCAAGGACCCCCGCGAGCTGGAGCTCAAGATCCTCAAGAATCGCTCCGCCGCGCTCGGACAGCCCATCCCGCTGCGCTACTATCCGGCGTTCTCCTGTTTTGAAGAAGGATAGGGCGGTCTCACGTGAGACTTGTCCGAGCAATTCGCGGCGATTAATTTTCGAATGTAAGACCCCTGGAAGGATATAGAAAAAAAAGCAAGAACTGCTTGCAAAAAGAGAAAATATCTGATAGTCTTTATGTAGACTGTATTACTGTCAGTACGTGCGTCTATCCGCACGCCCGGACAGGGACAGGTTTTGGATGCTGCGAGCAGCGCTTGGGGCGGAAACGCTGACACCCTTTTGCGGTACTCGAAGATCATCAGTAAAAAAAAGGAGTGGTTAAGAAGATGAAAAAGCAGCGTATCTTGAGTGCTCTGCTGGCATTGTGCATCGTCTTTTCCCTGGTGCCCACAGCGCTGGCGGAAAAAGCTGACGATTTCACGGACGTCAGCAGATCCGACTGGTACTACCAGTTCGTAGACTATGTGACGTCGAAGGGTTACTTCAACGGCGTCGCGGACAAGACCTTCGCCCCCGCGGAGAACATGACCCGTGCGATGTTCGTCACGGTCCTGTTCCGTTTCGACGGTGCGAAGGGTGATCGCAGCCAGAGCGCATTCACCGATGTGGCTCCCGGCGAGTGGTACACCGATGCCATCAACTGGGCGGCTGCCAACAGGATCGTGGATGGTGTGGGCGACGGCAAGTTTGCCCCGAACGATCCCATCACCCGTGCGCAGATGTGCACCATGATCGAGCGTTACCTCGCCCTCTATAAGAAGGCATGGAAGGTGACTCTGCCCGAGACCGGCTCCGTCTCCGTCATGGTCGATGAGAACGCGATCCCCGCGTATGCGCTCGCCGCGGTCAAGCAGTGCCAGCGTCACGGCTTGGTCAACGGCTTTGAGGATGGCACGTTCCGTCCCAACGAACTGTCCACCCGTGCGCAGGTGGCAGCGGTGATCTACCGCATGTCTTTCCTCGTGCAGAACGCGAAGCCGGATAACACCCCGAGCGTTAATCCCGGCGGCACGGTGAACCCCCCGGTGAATCCCCCGGTGACTGCCTACACCTATGCCCTGTATTTTGACGCCAACGGCGGCACGCTGATCGGTGCGTCTCCCGTCTCCACGACGACGACGAGCACCACTTACAGCTTCCCCGTGAGCGCTACCGCCACCCGCGACGGCTACAACTTCCTGGGCTGGGCGACGGAAAAGACCGCCACGGCTGCGACGTACCCCGCGAACAGCACCATCACGCTGACCGCTAACTATCCCATTATCACCCTGTACGCGGTCTGGCAGGCTAAGGCGCCCGTGGTCGTTTCCGATGACCTGATCGGCAATGCCGTTCTCAAGTCCGTCAAGCAGGTCAACGACAGATTCAGCGACATGAAGAGCGCCGTTGTCAGCGCCGTTGATCAGGTCAACAAGGACAACAAGTACCTGACGGATGCACAGCTCCAGCAGGTCAAGAACATTGTCAACGACATGGTCAAGGTCGAGGACGTGAAGGCAAACTTCACCTCCGGCGACAACAAGACCGAGCGCGAGGTCACCTGGAACGTCGCTCTCGAGGTGAAGGACGGTCAGGTCGTCTCCGCCATCGAGCAGGCGAACAAGCTTGCCAACGCGATCATCACCGGCACCACGAGCAAGCCCACTCCCGACGATATCGACGGTTTCCTGACCAGCGTTAAGAACGCTGTCGAGTCCGAGACCGGCATCGTGCTCACCAACAAGTCCCTGCAGGAGATCAAGACGCAGGTCGTCGACCTTCTCAAGAAAGAGGGCAAGAGCCTGTGGGCGAACTTCCACGACGGCAAGGGCAACTATGTCTGCGGCAATGTGGACGTTGTGTTCAACGGCAAGACCTACGCCACCGTTCAGGTCGGCGCAAACAGCGCCTCTCTCTCCGCCGCCAAGTCCAAGATCGTCAAGGAGCTTGGCACTGCCATCTCCAAGGAGATCTACAAGCAGATGAAGGCGCAGGGCACCTCCTACACGGATAATTTCACCTTCAATATCGACCTGAAGGTCAACTTCACTCCCGCTGCCAACGCGGACATCAAGGCGAAGACCGACGCTTACACCTACAACTATAAGCTCGTCGTGACGCCGAAGCTCAACAGCAACGGTCTGCTCGAGTACAAGTACGAGGGCGATGAGAACTATCTGCGTCTCAACATCAGCAAGGACGTCCAGAAGGCTTATAACGACGGCCTCGACCAGATCGCCGCGCAGTTCGCCTATACCGACGGCACCAAGGATAAGGTCGTCGCCAAGGTCAAGGAGGAAATGGAGACGCGTCTCCCCGAGATCTATGAGGAGATCGAGACGTCTCTGAAGAAATACGATATCACCCTGACTAACGCCACCGAGGACGCGCTCAAGGCAGCTCTTCTTGCAGAGGCAGACAAGTGGGTCGAGACCAACTGGACGACGTTCGTTAACTCTGCCACCGGCGGCGGCACCCTCAAGGGTCTTGACAACACCGCCCTCATCAACGCCGTGTGGCCGCTGATCGAGAAGGACATCGACGCGCTCGATGTGAACGCTCTGATCGAGAACCAGATCAGCGAGAAGCTGACGGAGAAGAAGATCAACGAGGCGTGGATCGTCGATAAGGCGAACAACAGCGGTACTCTGAAAGATGCGAAGAATCTTGTTAAGGGGTTTGATGTCACCTTCGAGCCTGCCGGCGTAACGCTGGATATCCAGTCGGTCGCTGACATCAACTTCCTGCTTGCACAACCCGAGATTAAGGCTCATGTTACCAAGGGCGAATTTGGCGGTACGCTTACGCTCACCGGTAAGGACAAAAAGCCCTTCAGCGACGCCCTCAAGCAGGAGATCGTCGACACTGCGACCAAGGAGCTTGACGCTGCGCTGAAAGACTCCGCCACGCTGAAGGATCTGCTGGCGAAGAACCCCGGTCTGAAGAATTACCTGATCTACAGCGCGCTCGTGCAGATGGGTCTCACCTTCGATACTGAGAAGGCCGCCAATGCTTCTGCGCTGGATAACCTGAAGCCCACCATCAAGGACGAGGGCAAGGCAAAGCTGGAGGCAAAGCTGAACGACAAGCTTGCCACGATCAATGTGTCGGATATTCTGAATAACGGCTCTGCCGAACAGACGAAGTATCAGGAGAAGATCAACCTGCTCAACAGCCTGAAGTTCAATGCCGACAATGGCATCCAGACCAAGACCGCAGCCCAGCTTGCTGATGCGCTCAAGAGCCCGACCATGAAGGACATCGTCGGCAGCAAGGGCGACGCATACGTTGCGCAGTACCTCGGCAAGATCGTTGCCAAGGCGCAGAACCTGCTGCCCGACAGCGCGAGCATCACCCTCAACGGTGTGCCGCTCACGGAGAGCGATCTCACGGCGCTTGGCAATGCCAAGACCTCTCTCGAGGCTGTGACCGAGCTTGCGAACCTCATCGCGAAGTTCGGCGATCTGAGCATCGGCAGCTTCGCTGACCCTGCCGGTCAGAAGGTGACGGTCAACTACAACACCCGCAGCGCCAGCGCGAACCTCATCATCAACGTCAAGTAATTTGACAGCGTAAGACAAAGCAATGATTCGGACCACCTCTTCCCGGCGGGGCAATTCCGCCCCGCCGGGGGAGGGGGAGCATAAAAAAAGAGACGTTAGGCGCGGCAGCGGCTCATTCGCGTTTGAGAGCCTGGCGGGTCTGTCGTCTCACACTTTTGAAAAGCACTGATTCAAAAATAATTTCTGCCCTGAAAAACAAGAGAAAGGAGGGCGCGTATGAACGAAAAGCTCCTGCGATACCTGCTGGAACAGCAGCTTTTGACCGCGGAACAGGCGGACGAGCTGCGTCGTGCTCAGGAGGAAACGAACAAGTCCATCCGCGAGCTGATCTTGGAGCGCGCCATCCTGCCCGAGGAACAGGTCATCGAAGCCCTGTCCTCGCTGACCCGCACCCCCGTGGTGCACCTTTACGAAATGACCATCCCCATGGATGTCCGACAGGCGGTTCGCCCGGATATCCTGCGTACATATACAATGATGCCCTTCCAGTTTGATCCGGAGGACAGCGGCACGCTGTATGTCGCCATGAACGAGCCCATGAACATGAAGGGGCGCGACATGGTCGCCATTGCCAGCAAGTGTCGCATTAAGCCATTTTTAGCGACAACATCCGACATTCTCGTGACCATCGACCGCTGCTACGGCAGCGAGGAGATGCAGGAGGCTGCCGAGCTTTACACCCAGACCAACGAGCGGGAGAGCGCCTCTCTGGAAGATCAGGTCTTTCAGGAGGATGTCAACGCCTCCCCCGTGGTGATGCTGGTGAACTCCCTTGTGGAGCAGGCGGTGCGCCAACGCGCTTCCGATATCCACGTGGAGTCCGGACCGGACAAGGTCCGGGTCCGCTGCCGAGTGGACGGCGTGCTGTACACCACCGCCACTTACGACCTGCAGCTGCTGCCCGCCATCATCGCGCGCATTAAGATCCTCAGCAATCTGGACATTTCCGAAAAGCGCAGACCGCAGGACGGCCGCTTTTCCATCCTGGTGGACCGCCGGGAATACGATGTGCGTGTTTCCACGCTCCCCACGGTCTATGGTGAAAAGTGCGTGATGCGACTGACGCAGAAAAAGGCGCTGCGCCGCAGCAAGCGCGCCCTTGGCCTGACGGGGTCGGAACTGGAAAAATTCGACGAGATCCTGCGCCATCCCAACGGGATCGTGCTGGTCACCGGACCTACCGGTTCCGGTAAATCCACCACGCTTTACACCGCATTGAACGAGCTTAACAGCGACATGGTGAACATCGTCACGGTGGAGGACCCCGTGGAGGCGAACGTGGACGGCGTGAATCAGGTGCAGGTGAATCCCAAGGCGAACCTGACCTTTGGCAACGCCCTGCGTTCCATTTTGCGTCAGGACCCCGACATTATCATGATCGGCGAGATCCGCGACCGGGAAACGGCGTCCATCGCGGTGCAGGCGTCCATCACGGGTCACCTCGTGGTGAGTACGCTGCATACCAACGACACCGCCAGCAGCGTCACGCGCCTGCTGGACATGGGCGTGGAAAGCTACCTCATCGCCGACGCGCTGACCGGCATCATCGCCCAGCGCCTTGTGCGCCGTCTTTGCCCCAACTGCAAGCGGCGGCACGTTCTTTTAGAGCATGAGTTGGAATATCTGGGACTGACGCCGGAGGAGAGGGACAGCGCCGAGGTTTACGAGCCGGTGGGCTGCCAGCGCTGCGCCGGTACCGGATATTTCGACCGGATCGGCATTTACGAGATCATGGAGATCACGCCCCGTATGCGCACGATGATCTCCCACCGCTGCGACACGGGCGCGCTGCGGGAGACTGCCATCGCCGAGGGGATGCACACCCTCCGCGAAAGCGCCCGCCGCCTTGTGCTGGAGGGAACGACCTCCATCAGCGAGATGCAGCGCATCAGCGTTGAAAATATGGCGGAAGAAACTCATCCTTTGGAGGACGGCGCATGATCGACCTGGGAACACTCATTCATGACGCGCTGGAGCGCAACGCCTCCGACATTCACCTCACGGTGGGGGAGCCCCCCGTTTTTCGACTGGACGGCGAGCTGACCAACTTTGGGGAGGATCCGCTGACCGAGGCGGATACCACCGCCTATGTGCAGGAGCTGATCACGCCCGGACTTCTCAAGGAATTTCAAGAAATGGGCGAGGCGGACTTCGCCGTGACCTATCACGATTTGGTGCGTATGCGCTGCAACGTGTTCCGTCAGCGGGGCATGACGTCGCTGGCGCTTCGCCTGCTGCCGCTGCGCATTGCCACCGCCGAGGAATTGGGCCTTCCGCCCGTGGTGGTGGCGCAGGCGGATAAACCCCGCGGACTGGTGCTCGTCACCGGCCCCACCGGCTCGGGCAAAAGCTCCACTCTGGCGGCGCTGCTCGACCACATCAACCACACCGAGCGCCGCCACATCATCACGCTGGAGGAGCCGATCGAATACCTGCACACGAGCGATCAATGTATCATCAACCAGCGCGAGGTGGGCGCTGATACCAGCAGCTTTGCCGCGGGACTTCGCGCTGCGCTGCGTCAGGACCCTGACGTGATCTTAGTCGGCGAGATGCGCGATCTGGAGACCATCTCCACCGCCATCACAGCCGCCGAAACGGGCCATCTGGTGTTCGGCACGCTGCACACCAAGGGCGCGGCCAACACCATCGACCGTATCATCGACTCTTTCCCCGCCGAGCAGCAGAACCAGATCCGCATCCAGTTGGCGGACGTGCTGGAATGTGCCGTGGGCCAGACCCTCCTGCCGAAGATCGGCGGCGGCCGTACGGCGGTATTCGAGATCATGATCGTCACCCCCGCCATTCGCAGCATGATCCTGCAAAGCAAGACCTTCCAGATCGTCAGCGCCATCCAGACCGGTAAGCGGTACGGGATGCAGCTTTTGGACGATGCGCTGGAGGATCTGGTGGACCGTCACGTGATTTCGCTGGAGACTGCCCTCGCCGCCGCCAACGAGCCTGATAAATTCAAGACAGGGCGGCAGACCTGAGAAAGGAGGGCGGCTCCATGCCCGGATTCAACTATACGGCGATCAACCGGAACGGAAAGCGCGTCCGCTCCTCTCTGGATGCGTCGTCCATCGAGACCGCGAAAAGCTCCCTTCGCGGCGCCGGTTATACGATTTTAGACATTAAGGAGCAGACCACCCTCAACCGCGATATCGAGATCCCGTTCCTCGGCAACCCCAAGGCGAAGGACATGGCGGTGTTCTGCCGTCAGTTCGTCTCCATCCTGCGGGCGGGCGTTTCCGTTGCCTCCGTGCTCGCCATGCTGGGGCAGCAGACCAGCAATAAAAAGCTCCGCGCCGCCATCCGCGAAATGCAGGCGGACGTGGAAAAGGGCGAAGCGCTTGCTTCTTCCATGCGCCGCCATCCCAAGATCTTCCCCGCCATTCTGGTGAATATGGTGTCAGCGGGCGAGGCCTCCGGTAATCTGGAGGAATCCTTCCGCCAGATGGAGCTTTATTTCGAACGCAGCAAGCGCACCAAGGGCAAGGTGACCAGCGCCATGATCTACCCCTGCGTGCTGATCGTGGTCATGATCATCGTGCTGATCGTGATGATGACGAAGATCATCCCCAACTTCCTCAAAACCTTTGAGGATATGGACGCGGAGCTGCCCAAGCTCACGCTGGGCGTGATGGCGGTCTGCGAATGGTTCAAGTCCTGGTGGTGGGTGCCGCTGCTGGTGCTGGTGGCGCTGATCGTGGGCGGCGTCCTGTTTCACAGGACCAACAAGGGCAAGCACTTTTTCGGCTGGCTCGCCCGCAAGACGCCCGTGGTGGGCAACCTGACAGTCAAGACCGCCTGCGCGACCTTCTGCCGCACGATGGAGGTGCTGATCGGCTCCGGCCTGACGCTGACGGACAGCATGGACCTTGCCGCCAGCAACATGGGCAACATCTACTATCTGGAGGCCATCCGCGACGCGCGCGCCCTGGTCGCCGAGGGTACCCCCCTGCGGGAGAGCCTCGTGCGGACGGGTATTTTTCCGCCCATGGTGTCGAATCTTGTCGGCGTGGGCGAGGAGACCGGCGACCTGCAAAGCATGATGGGCAAAGTGGCCGACTACTATGATGAAGAAGTAGATGAGGCCACCAAAAAGCTCCTGAACCTGATGGAGCCCGCCATCATCATCTTCATGGCGGTCTTTGTGGTCATCATCGTGCTGGCCATCTACCTGCCGATGATCAACATGACCAAGGCATTCGACAAATACCTGTAAATCCGTATATCCAAGCCATGTCCCCTGGTGTGGGAGATAGGGGCCCGTGCCGCATGGCGATGATATAAAATCCGACGCAAAACAAAGAAAGGAAGAAAACTCATATGAAAAAGTTTGGTTCCAAGTCCGGTTTTACTCTCGTTGAGCTGATCGTCGTCATCGCGATCCTCGGTATCCTCGCCGGCATCGCCGTCCCCGCCTACTCCGGCTACATCAAGAAGGCCAACGAGGCCGCCGACTACACCCAGCTGGACGCCATCAAGACCGCTGTTGTCTTCGCTTATACCGATAAGCACGTCAACGACGATGAATTCAAGGACATTACGAAGATCACTGTTGCCCCCGCCACTGGTGAAGGCGCTAAGGGTGCTGCCGTTACGGTTTACGCTGGCGACGCCACGCCCATTACTGTCGCCCCTGCCGATATCAAGCCCTATTACAATCTCGAAGAGTTCACGTTCAAGAGCAACACGAAGCAGGCTGACTGGAACAAGTTGGAGAGCGGAAGTGGCGATAGCAAGGTTGCCGCTGGTTGGACGCTGACCCCGAAGGACTAAGGCTAACCCCACCCCTACATCACCCCAAGCACTTAGAAACAACGCCCCGCCCGTCCGGTCTCCCTATCACCGGGCGGACGGGGGAACACCCCTGACCTGACCAAAAAGGAGAGTTTCCCCCATGACCTGTCTTTTGCTGCTGCTCTGGACGGCGCTGGGTCTGTGCGTCGGCAGCTTCTGCAACGTGCTGATCTTCCGCCTGCCGCGTGGAGAGGAGTTCGTGAAAACGCCGTCCCACTGCATGGCCTGCGGCCATCGCCTGCGCTGGTATGAGCTGATTCCCGTGGCAAGCTGGCTGATGCAGGGAGGGAAGTGCCGCGCCTGCGGCGAGAAGCTCTCCGCTCAGTACCCCGTGGTGGAGGCGCTGAACGGCGGGGCATGGCTGCTCGCGGCGTGGCTGTATCAGGCCGAGCCGCTGCGCGCGGTGCTGTATTCGCTGCTTTTCTCCCTGCTGACGGTCGTGGCGCTCATCGACTGGCGCACCTTCGAGATCCCCAACGGGGTGAACCTTGCGATCTTCCTGCTGGGCGCGGTGCAGCTTGCAGGCGATACCGCGCACTGGAAAACGTATCTCATCGGCATGTTCTCGGTGAGCCTTCTTTTCCTCCTGCTGTGGTTCGTGACGAAGGGCAGCGGCCTTGGCATGGGGGACGTCAAGCTGATGGCAGGGGCGGGACTGCTGCTGGGCTGGCAGCGCATCCTTCTTGCGATGATCCTCGGCAGCGTTTCCGGTGCGATCATCCACTCGGTCCGCATGAAACGCGGCGCGCCCCGCAAGCTGGCGTTCGGGCCGTATCTTGCCGCCGGGATCTGGGTCGCGGCGCTGTGGGGCGACCGGCTCATCGCGGCGTACCTCGGCCTTTTTGGGCTGTAACACGGGAGAGAAACAGGGCAGGCGCGGACCTGCCCGCGAGAGAAAAACAAGAGCCTGTGGGAGGGGCAGAACCGTTCTTCGGGACGGCTGTGCCATTCCCACAGTCCGGGAGGGAACACTTATGAGCATGCAAAGGCTGAGCGGCAGGGCGCTGGTGGTGCAGATCACCGAGCGGGAGATCCGCATCGCCCAGATGACGCTGGGCAGCGACGTCATTTCCGAGCGGGTCATCCTGCCCACGCCGCCGAACGCGGTCGAGGACGGTCAGCTCGTGGGGCTGGACGCCCTGCGGGACGCGATGGAGCCGGTTCTGCGGCAGGGGCTGTTCCACCGCTGCCGTAAGGTGGTCTTTTCGCTCTGCTCCACGCAGGTCATCAGCGAGAGCGTCACCGTCCCCGCGGTGAAAAAGCAGCAGCGCCTCGGTCAGATGCTGCTGGCGAACATGGACGAGTATTTCCCCATCGACCCGGGCGAGTATCAGCTTTCGTGGGAGAGCGTGGGCGTTGAGGCGCGCGAGGACGCGCGTCTTCTGCGCGTGCAGCTCTGGGCGGTGCCGCGCGCGATGCTGCAGCGCTACTATGCCCTTGCCAACAGCATGGGGCTGAGCGTTGCCGCCGTCGATTTCTGCGGTCACAGCCACGCCACCGCCGTGGACGCGGACTTTGCCATGCCAAAGCACGCGAAGTCCTCCGCGGATACGGACGACGGCGTCTGCCTCTATATCAACGCCGAGAGCGAGCTGTTGCTGCTGACCTTCGTCCACAACGGGCAGGTCAAGCTGCAGCGCCTGCTGCAGCGGGGCTATTCCCAGCAGGACGACCTCAATGAGGCGGGCATCGTGCTCGACTACTTCTCCGCCATGCCCGGCCGCGCCCGCCTGACGAGCGCCGTGCTTTCCGGCGGTCAGGGGAAGGAGGCGGGGCTTGCCCCGGCGCTCGCGTCGCTGCTGAATGTCCCCGTCGAAATGGCGGAGACCGACTACGGCGCGCAGTGGCTGCTCTGTCAGGGCGCGGCGCTCACCGCCCTTGACTTTGGCGACCCGGAGCTGAACCACATCACCGGCGCACGCGCACCCATCAACCGCGCGTGGCAGTACGGTCTTGTGTTCCTTGGCGGCGCGGCGCTGACGGCGTCCGTACTGCTGCTGCTGACCTCCAAGCTGTCGTGGAGCACGGAGCTGGACGGTCTGCGCGCACAGCAGGACCGCCTGACGGCGCTTGCCCAGCAGAACGCTGGCTGCGCGGAGAACTACCACAACTATTCGAGTATGTACGACGCTTACAGCGCCGACTGGGACACCGTATTCGACTCCGTTCGGACATATAACGACAACCTTGAACTGGTGCTGGGCGAGCTGGAGGCAAAGCTCCCCAAGAAGTCAACGGTGACCGCTCTGAGCACGACCGAGTTGTGTCTTGCGGCGCAGGTCGCCTTCCAGAGCAAGGAGGACGCCGCTTATTTCCTCGTGGCGCTGCGCGACGTGCCCTTTATGACCCTCAACACCGTTTCCAGCCTGACCATCGGCCCGCGGGAAGCCTACTCCCCGGACAATATGATCGCTGCGCTGTACGAGGAAGCGGAGAAGGAGTCCCCCGTGCCGAGCACGGAGGAAAGCGCAACGGATAGTACCACGGAAAGCACAACGGATAGTACCGAGGAAAGCAGTACGGAAGAACCTCCCACCGAGGGCGGCTATTCCCTCGATGAGCTGTTATCCAACGCTTCCAGTGGCAGCGTTGCCATCGACGGAAAAACGCTTCGGAATATGATCCCGCTGCTGAAAGCGGCGGGTGCCGATGACAGTACCATTGCAAAGATGGAAAATTATGCGGATGTGATGGAGCGTTTCGGCGTGACCATTACCCCGGATAACCTCGGCATCCTCTCCGGGATCCAGGGGCTGCTCCCCGGCGGCGGCACGACCAGCACGCCGGGCAGTTCCGGCAGCACGCCAGGCAGTTCCGGCAGCACAACGGTCACGCCTGCCACGCCCAGCAGCGGCAGTACGTCCTCTGCTTCTGGCATTGAGTCTGTCGATATTGCAAAGCTGCGTCTCAGCCTGCAATACCTGAACTCCAACCAGCTGGACGCTCTGCAAGCCGTCTACGGGCCGGTGCAGGAAAAGGCCTTCTCGCTGGATGACCTGCGCAAGCGCTCCAATACCACCCAGGAGAAGAACGCGATCCGGTCTCTGCTGCAAAACGATCCTGCCGCCATGTATCAGTTTTTCCTGCTGATGCGCGAGGATATCGCCCGTGAGGAAAAGGACCAGATCCTGTACGACAAGATCTTTGACGACATTTGGAAAAACGCCGATCAGCACCGCATGTTCTATGAGAGCGACGATGTGATGCTGAACAAATATCTGCCGAACCTGCTGAATATCCTGACTGACAACAAGACGAATGTCAACGCAGCGATCGCGCTCATTCGGCAGAATCAGACGCTGAGTGGCAAGCTTGCGCTCCATCTTGCCAAGGAAATGGGCGAGATCAAAGAGGCCAATACCGCTCTGGATCTCGTGGCGCTCCAAAAGGAGATCAACAGCGGCGCGGCGTTCCAGCGGGATGCCGCCACTGTGGCCGCGGTCAACGCGCTGCTGCGGAAGAATCAGCAGACCTCCGGTACATCCGGCACCTCCGGCAACACGGGCATGGATGAAAACGATCTGCTGATGTGGATTCTGATGAATCAACTCAAAAATCAAACCGGCGGCTCAGGCATCCCGGATATCTTCAACACCGGCGCTTCTCAGACGCAGAAGCCTGCCGACAACCGCTATTACCTGACGGTCGTGCTGGCCTATGACGAGTCCTTGATCCAGGCGGAGCAGACGCGCAAGGGTCTGGACCGCGATGCCAAGGTTGAGAAAGTGGAGGTGGGCCAGTGAAAGTGATCGGTAGAAACTGGAAGGCTGTCCTGTCAGTCCTGCTCTTGTTGGCCGCCGTTCTGGTGTATGTTCTGGGCTACCGCCCCCGCAGTGAAGCTTACGTCATGGAGCGGGATCAGTTAAATGCTCAGATCACCGCGCTGCAAACCACCATCGTCGAAAACGAGATGTACAAGGACGTGCAGGATCAGCTTGAGCCGGCAGAGGCCGCGATCGAGGAAAGCCGCGCCGCGCTTTATGAGAACTTCCCCGCGGATATGAAGGAAGAAGATCAGATCCTCTACCTGCTGTATCTGGAAAAAACGCTGGGGACCGGCAGTAAGGAACTGGGCTACACCCAGAAACTGCACGATATTTTCCTTCAGCGCTTCGGAAGCGGCGGCGACATCGAGTTTTCTTTCGGTGAGATCACGCCGATGCAGGCCTTGAGCGATGGCGCACTCCTTGAGGGCTTGAACCTGACGGTGTACTATCACGCCTCCTATCGGGAGTTCAAGAACATGGTGCACGCGCTGGCAACGGATGAGCGCATTACCTCCATCCGGTATGCCACCTTCAACTACGACAGCGAAAAGAAGCTGCTGGACGGGCAGATGACCCTGACGCTGTATCTGATGCCGTCCGCTCAGAACACCTATGAGGAACCGGGCGTAACGCCGCCCGCGACCGGTAAGACAGACATTTTCAACTGACCCATTGGGAGAGACAAGGCATGAAAAAGATCGGGAAAGAGAGAACAGCGGGCTTTTCGCTGCTGGAGGTCGTCGTGGCGATCGCCATCATCGGCCTGATCTCCGCGCCCATCTGTTCCAGCCTGATTCTGGCAGGACGGATCAACGCCCACAGCCAGGCCGTAATGGAAGCCCATCTGAACGTCCGTACCGCCGTGGAGACCCTGATGAAGGACGGCATCACGGCGGAAAGCGCTGACTACTGCGCAAAGAAGTTCCCCAATGTGACGGTCGAAATGGTAAAAGACAGCAAAAACCCCTATTACCATGTCACGGTGAAGGATCGGCACACGGAGCCGCTCGTTACGGTGGAAACGGATATCCGCGCCGTGTCGCCGGAAGGCGGTGGCGCATGAAGAAGCTCCGGAAAGACAACGGCGGTTACGCGCTGATCTATGTGCTCATCGTCGTTCTGGTGCTGTGCGCCGTCGCCGTGTCCGTCTGCACCGCGGCGCTGAAAAATTATCAGGCGCAGGAGCGCTCCATCCGCCAGACGCGGCAGCTCTATCAGGCGGAGGGCGAGATCGAAAAATTTGTGGCGCTGGCGGAAGACGTACATCTTTTGGAGTTTCCCGCTGAGCATGACACGAAAGAGGTAGCAGAGGAAAAGGCAAAAACGGCTTACCTTACATATCTTGGAGAGGTGTCGGGAAAGGTCAACGGATGCAAGTTTGAACTTGATGACGCCGATAACGGCATCAATTCCTGCACCTTTACGCTTACCTGCGAGAACGAAGCCGTTCGCATCAAGACAGAGATCCGCATGGAGCTCACTTACGCTTACGATGAAGAAAAGACGACGCAAAAGCTGCCCGACGGAACGACCACAACGGTCATAAAGTACGCCGCTAAGGTCAGCAAGGCGACGCACAGCTACAACACCTATACCATCACCCACTTGACAGCGGAAAAGGGGGGGACGAGCGAATGAAACGAAACAACAGCGGCTTCACCATGGTCGAGCTGCTGGTGACCGTCGCTGTCAGCTCCATCGTGCTGGCAGCCGCAGCGTCGCTGATGCTGCTCGGACTGCGGGTGCATCAAACGACGCAGAAGGAGGCGGGCGAGCAGCAGACGGTGCGCATCGTGCTCTCCGCGCTGGAGGATCTCTCCGCCAGCGGCAAGATCTACCGCGTGGAGCCGCTCTCCGACGGCTGGCAGCTACAGGGAAAGACCGCCGACGGCAAGTCCGGAGCGGTCCTGCTGCGCTACAAGAGCGGAAAGCTCACAAGCGGCACGAGCGGCGATCAGGTGCTGCTGGACAACCTGCGCGGCGCGCGGGTCGATCTGGACGGCAGCCTCGTGACCTTCACCTTCGCGACCGCGGCGCACAGCTACAGCACCTCCGTCTTCTGCCGCACCGGAATCGATGGCGACAGCGTCGGCAAAGCGGAGGCGGAAGATATCCTGACGAAAGAGCCCACCCTGCCGACGTCCATTACCGAGACGGAAAAGGCGGCGCGCTTCGCGTTTTTGCAGACCCTCGCCGGACAGTACGGCAGCAGGGGAGAGATCAAGGGCGGCAGCGATTACACTTACTTCTCCGAATGGTACATCCGCAGCTACAAGGATAACCCCGGCTGGAACCAATACACCCCCTGGTGCGGCTGCTTCCTCTCGTGGGGAGCAGAGCAGCTGAAAACCTCCATCGACGGCGATCCGCCCAGATTCGCAAACGTGGATACGGGCATGGAGGGATTCCAGAAAAGCGGCAAGTGGCGCAACCCCAATGACGAAGTGAATAAGCCCATCCCCGGCGACTACGTCTTTTTCGATTGGGACGGGGGAACCGACCCGGACCACGTCGGCGCGGTGCTGTGCGTGAAGGACGGTTTCCTTTACACCATCGAGGGCAACAGCGGCGGCAAGGTCGCCGTCAACTGCTACCCGAAGAACGATCCGCGCATCATGGGCTACGGCGTGCTGAACTGGAAGACAGGAGAGGAAACCACAGAGTAATCATCTGTTCATATAATTCTCAAAAAGAAATCAAATATATTGAGGAGGAAACAACATGAAAAAGCAAGTGGGAAACAAGCTGCGCGGCAGCGCAGGCTTTACGCTGGTAGAGCTTATTGTGGTCATCGCGATCATCGGCATTTTAGCCGGCGTCGGCACGGTGGGCTACGGCGGCTACATTAAGCGCACCAACGAGGGTCTGGACGAGACGCTGTATAAGAACATCCTGTACGCCGGTGAGATCGGCAAGTATGAGAACCCCGGCGTGACGGGCCGCGTGATTGTCACTAAGACGGACGCACATGTCGAGGCTGTTGGCACTTCCGGCGACGCGAGTGTCGTTGAGAAGTGGATGAAAAACGCCTTCGGCGAAGGCTGGCAAAATACGGTGAAATACCGCACGGACAAGTACGCAAACGGCACTTACGGTACCATTGCCCTGCCCGCTCAGTCGGTCGAGCTGGATGATACGCAGAAGGCAAATCTCGAAAAATTAATGCAGTCCAATCTGAGCGGCAAAGAAAAGGAACTGGCAGATACCGCCAATAACCTTTCTGGCCTGTTCGCCGATTGGTTTGGCGCTAAAGAGGGGGAAGAGGCGGTTGATCAGATCGCTGCTAAGTTGAAAACGTTCGGGGGAACCCCCGAAGATATTGCTGACTTCAAAACCTTTCTAACAAATCAGCTGGGCGGCGATCTCAGCAAGGCAAGCGCTACGCAACTTTCTAACGCCACCGTCCTCTATGTCGCCTCCAAAGCAAAGGATATGGACGCAAATAAGCTCTATAGCGATCTTTTGGCCATAAACCCGAGCAATCCTCTCGAGGCTATAACGGGCGTTGCAAAAAATAACGGCGGTATCTTGCCTACGGCTGCAGTGATGTACGGCACCATGCTCGGTTATGTAAATTCCGGACTTGCCAGTGATGAGTTTAAGAAAGCAATGGAGATCCCTCCTATGGGTATTACCTCCGACAAACCGGGTAAAGATGGTAAAACCCACTTGAGTGTTATGAGTTTAGCAACGAAGATGTTCAATGATAAGAATTTCAGGGAATATGCGAACTCCGATAAAAAGGGCGCAAAATCTGATATGGCAGGCTATCTTGGCGCAATGCAGATCATCAACGACTACAATGTTCAATTCGATATTTCCAACAAAAACGCATTTAACGACGATCAGGCGCTTGCCCTGCTGCAGGCAGTTCTGAATTCCAAGAAGTAAAGATGGATCTGGGCTCATGGCTGTCAGACCACAGTCTTGCCATGCTCCTCACGGTCAGCGCCGCGTTCACCTATTGGTGGCTGTGGCGCTGCCGCGAGCGGCTGCGGCTGGATCGCCGCCTTGCGGCGCTTGCGCTTGCGGTAGGGCATATCTTCATCGGGCTTTTCAGTGTCAAGGCCTTTGCGGTGCTTGAGGCGTTTGATATGGGCGCGATGGGCAATATGAGCCTGTTCGGCGCGGTGTTCTTCATGCCCCTCGTCTACTGGGCGTTTGCAAAGCTCAGCGGGCGCAGCGCGGCGGATGTGTTCGATGTGTTCACGATTTGCCTTGTATTCACGCTGATGTGCGCCCGCCTGAACTGCATTATTTCAGGATGCTGTCTGGGGGCGCACATCCCCATCGAGGGGCTGACGCATCTGCGCTTCCCCACGCGCGAGATGGAGCTGCTCTTCTATGTCATCCTGCTCTCGCGCCTGTGGCGCAAGGTGCTCTCCGGCAGCGCGCGGGGTATGATCTACCCCATCTATATGATCTCCTACGGCATTTTCCGCTTCGTGACCGAGACGCTTCGCGTCTCGAATCGAACGGACAGCATCCTGCACATCTCCCACCTCTGGGCGCTGCTATCGCTGGGGATCGGCATCAGCATTTACGGCGAATTACAAAAAAAAGAGAAAAAAACAGGAGGACGACGGAATGGTTAAACGAATTGGCAGGCGCTTTGTGTCGCTGCTCCTGACGTTTGTCACAATACTGACGATGCTTCCGGCGATGACGCTGCCGGCGCTGGCGGCGACCAGCGGAGACGTGACCGGTTTAGCCGATGAAAACATCGGCCTGAGCTATAGCGGTGACGCGGACGACGCTTGGTCGGCCAATGGTACGAGCATTATCGGCGCAGCTACCAGCACAGGTGGATGTAGCGGTAAGAGCTACAACTCCACGCTGGAAATTAAAAATAAGAAGTCGACAACAGCAACCCTTTCCTTTGACTATTTTATTGAGCAGAACGACGGAACCATTCAGGTGGATGGTCAAAAGGTTTCTTCGGGTGCCAGTTTTACCAAGGAACTGGTGGCAAACGAGAGCGTTAAAGTATCCATCGAGTCTGGCAGCACCAGTGCTGCTACGAAGATCACCCTTACCAACGTGGTTCTGGTAAGCGATGTCAATGCAACTGCGACTTTCGTGCCTGCTGAAAACGGTACTTATACAGTAGACGGAAAACTCATTACCGAGGAATACAGCAACACGCAAAGCTCCATGACTGCTTATCAGGTCGTGGCGACCCCGGCGGATGGTTATCAGTTCTTGGGCTGGTATAACCTGACCACAGGCAAATGCATCGCGACTGCGGCAACCACCGCCCTGAATATCGAAAGTGACTGCACCATCACAGCGCGGTTCGCAAGTAAAACGGCGGCCCTGTTTGAAACCGGTGGACAACCGTTTGACGACCTGAACGAGGCGGTTTCCTATGCGCAGGCAAACGGCCAGTCCAAGATTACCTTGGCGACCGATGGTTCTATCAGCGGTACCTATACTATTCCGGCGGGAATCACGCTGTTGATCCCCTTCGACGCGGCAGGGACACTGTATACGGATGCTCCTGCGGCAATTCGCACGACTCCGGCGTCTAAGGCATTCCGGACACTGACGATGAGCGAAGGAAGCTCCATTACCGTCAATGGCGCCATCAGCTTGGGCGGCAGATATTATGCTGCTGCCGGTGGTGGGCAGGGACGTCCCGTTGGTGATTATGGATACATCAAAATGGCGGATAACAGCTCCATCACGGTCAAGAACGGTGGTAATCTCTACGCTTGGGGCTTTATCTCCGGCAGCGGCTCTGTTCTGGCGGAATCCGGCGCTACGGTGTACGAATTCTATCAGATTGCAGACTTCCGCGGCGGCACCGCATCTTCCAATATGGGCAACAAGGTGTTCCCATTTTCGCAGTACTTCGTACAAAACATCGAAGTTCCCTTGACGTTGAATGCCGGCGCCAACGAACAGGTTTATAGCGGCGTTTATGCAATGCGCAGCACATATACCACCTCCATCAATTTCATTGGTAACAATGGTATGTTCAAAGTGGTATCCGGCAGCTTTACTAAGGATTACGATGAAAAGACGGATCGTCTCGTATTCACAGTAAACGGCGAAGCGGCATTGAACACGTTGTCGCTGAAGCTTGCAGGCATGGATGTCAACTCTGCAAGCTACGTATTGCCAATCACCAACAACATTACTATCAATATCCAGTCCGGAAATGTGACGATCAAGCAGGATGCGGCTCTGTTGGCGGGCGTTGAGGTCAATATTGCCGAGGGCGCTGGCCTGACGGTTGCAAACGGGAAGAATATCTATTTCTATGACAGCGATGAGTGGAACTCCGACAACTTCGTCTGGGGCCCCTGCAAGTTTAAGTCGGTGGCATATGCGCCTGGCAAGGCATATAACCGTTCTAACAACGATTTGGTCGATGCCAAGATGGATGTGAACGGCAGTGTAACGGCTATTGGCGCCATCTACACTACCAAAGGCGGCGCTGACATTTGCAGCAGCAAAAAAACCGGCAAATATGTCCAGCAGGGCAAACCCGGTACGGAAACCGAAACCCATCAATATAATGCGAACGGCAATAAAGCGGTGACTATCCCCATCACCGCTGCCAAGCTGCACAACGCCGACGGCAGCTACACCGAAACCGCAAAAGCCAGCGTCGGCCAAACCATCCCCTACTGCACCTGCCCGACCTGCGACAAAGGCAAATGGTTAAAGGATTTCGCGGCGATCATTGACAGCACCGGCAAGCATATGGAGGACTATCCTACCCTGCAAGAAGCGGTCAATGCGTACAACAAGCTGAACGAGAGCACCGCCTCGAAAACATACATTCAGATGCTGCACAGCACCACTGGGGACAGCACCACTGGGAACGTCAACACTAACAAGGATCTCTATCTCGACCTGAACGGCTGCACGGTGACGGGCGCTATCTCGGTAACGGGCACTCACAAGCTTTACGGCATGGACAGCGCTACGGATAAATATGACGGCACAAGCGCAGGCAAGATCGACGGCAAGGTGACGGGCACCGTTGCCCCCGTGTTTGAGACAAAGCTGAAAGCCAACGAGGATCACCGCTATGTGTCGATCCAGAGCGGGAACAGCTATTCTTTCCACCGCTTCAACATCTCCGTCAGCGGCTACCGCTTTGAGCTGGCCGCCCCGCAGTGCGCGCTGTTCTTCATCGGCAAGTTCCAAGGCGACGCCGAGGCAAAGAATCACCTGCAGTCTCTGGGCTTTACGCTGAAGGGTGAAGATGACAGGCAGCTTGGTACAGACAGCTCTCCGATTCCTGAGAATCTGGAGGAAATCCCCGATATGCCCGATGATGGAAAGGAGAGCACTAGCGAAGTCGTTCGTACCAAAGACGGCGCCTTTCTCTTCGAGGCGTACCTGATGCGTTCCTTCGACAAGGGGAATCGTAACGGCTATACCGAGAAGATCAAAGCCATCGCGCAGGCGACCTTCAAAAACAACGTCGAAACGCAGGATAGCGAACCGAAACAGTGGAGCTTCAAGGACGCCTGGACGGAACCCGAAGGCCTCAATGGCCTCACTCCCGAGCAGAAGACGATCCTCGACAACTTCCTGAATGCGCTGGGCATCACCAACCCGTAAACGGAGTGAATCAGCATGATGAAAACGATAAAAAAACCTTATATCGCTCCGTCCGCCGAGCTGATCCTGCTTGCGCCGATGGAGGCGCTGGCTGCTCCGGGGTCGCATGAGGACGAGGTTGCCTTGCAGCATTGGGGCTACAAGCCCTTCGGGACCGCTGCCAGCGTCACGAGCAAGCGCACCTACTGGGGTGAGAACGGAAAGATCTCCAAAAAGTGATGCGTTACCGAATCGCTGATCTGATCGTAGAAATGTCCCCCAAGGGACGCACGGCTGCCCAGGCGGAGGTCTATCGGACCTCCGCCCGCGGCGGCGCGGCGGATATCACCATCCGCGTGGGCGGCGCGCAGGCGCTGTCGCTCTGTCCAGAGCTGGAAACGGAGGACCTTGCGGAGTACATCGCCACAGGCGACTGCTTTGCCGTGGGGCTTCTGTCCCACGAGGGGATGATGCTCCACGCCTCGGCGGTGGAATATGGCGGACAGGCCGTGTGCTTTTCCGCGCCGCCGGGCACGGGGAAATCCACCCACACGGAAAAATGGGTGCGCCTGTTCGGCGCGTCCATTCTGAATGACGACAAGCCCGCCCTGCGCCGTTACGACGGCGTATGGCAAGTCTACGGCACGCCATGGTGCGGCAAGGAGGCGCTGCATCAGAACCGCAGCGCGCCCCTGCGCGCGATCTGCTTCCTCTTTCAGGGGGAGGAAAACGCTTTACAGCCGCTCACTCCGGCGGAGGCTTTACCTCTGCTGCTGAGTCAGACCCCCTTCCGTCTGCATCGGGAGGATATGGATCGGCTGCTTGTCGCGGCAGACCGTCTTCTGCGGGAGACGAACGTGTTCCGGCTGATTTGCCGGAACGACGACAGCGCCGCCTATTTTGTCCGGGAGAAACTGTTTCCGGATCAAGCCAAAGCCATCGATTGACAGGAGGCAGTACGCAAACGCCGTGCTGCCCGCTGCCAGTGGACGGAAGCGGCACAAAGAGTACCGACTGATCTGCGGCTTTTTGTGCCGCCTTTAGACTATTCAGGCGGTCTCTCGCCAAAAGGGGCGGAAAGCCCCGCTCAAGATCTGTCCAAACGCAGACAGAAAGGGAAATACAACCATGAACGAATCCAACATCAACCGATCCAGCGACATTCTGGAGATCGACCTCTGGAAGCTGCTGCTGCTTTACCTCAGGCGGTGGCGGCTGATCCTGCTGTGCGCACTTGCCGCCGCGGCGATCTCCCTGATCTACACCGCCAATTTCATTACGCCGCTGTATCGTGCCAACGTCACCATTTACGTCAATAATATAAAGGCGAATCAGCAGGTGGATTATATCAGCGCAGCCAACCTTGCGACCTCCCAGCAGCTCGTCAACACCTATGTCAACATCATCCGCAGCGATACCGTGCTGGAAAAGGTGGTAAAGAACGCGAAGCTTGATTACTCTGCGGCTGAGATCCGCGGCATGATGACGACGGCGCAGGTGGATGAGACCGAGCTGTTCTCAGTATACATCTCCCATCCGGATCCGGAAATGGCGGCGAAGATTGCCAACGCGGTGGCGACCGTCGCCCCCGGCGAGATCGAGGAATTCGTCGAAGGCAGCTCCACCAAGATCATCGACCATGCCAAGGTGCCCACGAGCCGCTATACCCCAAGCTATCGGAAAAATACCCTTTTGGGCTGCGCGGTGGGTCTGCTTCTCGCGGTCGTCTATGTCACGCTGCTGTATCTGATGGACGTTCGCATCAAGAACGAGGAAGACCTGACGCAGCTTTTCGACCTGCCCATGCTGGGGCAGATCCCCTCCTTTGCGGAGAATGAGCGGAAAAAGGCGGGTCTCAGCGCACAAAAAGCCGATGAGCACGGCGGAGAGAGGTAAGGCGACATGAAAAAAAAGCATTTTTCTCTTCTGCGGAGATCCCGGCGGCACGACGCGCCGGATACTGCCGCGATCATGGAAGTGGAGCGGAAAAACATCCTCTCGGAAAAGAGCGATTTTTTCATCCGTGAGTCCTATAAGACCCTGCGTACCAACGTGACCTTTTCCCTGGCGGACGAGACGGCGTGCAAGGTCCTGATCGTGACCTCCGCCATGCAATCCGAAGGAAAGAGCATCACCGCACTCAACCTTGCCATCTCCTATGCGGAGATGAAGCAGCGCGTCCTTCTGATCGACTGTGACCTGCGCCGTCCCAAGCTGGCGCGTCTGCTGTCCGCAAAGGAAAAGGTAGGACTGAGCAACCTGCTCATCCAGCCGGAGCTGCTTGGAAAGGCCATCCATGATTCCGGCATTGAGGATCTTGACGTCATTTTTGCCGGCGATGTGCCGCCCAACCCGTCGGAACTGCTCGGTTCCTCCCGCATGAAAGCGCTGCTTGACAGCTTGCAGAAAAACTACGATTACATCATTCTCGATACGTCTCCCGTCAATCTGGTGACGGATGCCTGCGTTCTGGTGCCTGAGAGCAGCGGCGTGCTGTTCGTGGTACGTGCAGGTCTTTCCGAGCGCGGGAGCGTCCTGCGCGCGGTGGAGCAGTTAGAGCGCTCCCACGCGAAGATCCTCGGCTTTGTTCTCAACGAGGTGACGAGGGAGAACGGATACTACGGATATCGGAAATACGGCTATCGACGCCACCGCTACGGCTACGGACGCGGCTACGGCTATGGGCACGGCTACGGTTACGGATACGGACAGGAGAAGCCGGACAGCGGGGAACGGAGCATCCCATGACCGATCTTCACACCCATATTCTGCCCCGCATGGACGACGGCGCGCCGGACACGGCAGCCAGTCTTGCAATGCTCCGCATGGAGGCAGCGCAGGGCGTTACGGGTGTAGCGCTCACCCCCCATTTTCATCGGGACAGGGAGAGCATAGAGCAGTTTCTCGCGCGTCGTCAAGCCGCTTGGGAGCATCTTTCCGCAGCGATGGAGAAAACCGCCGAACCTTTTCCTGACCTTGTGTTGGGTGCAGAGGTGGCATGGATGCCAAATATGAACCATTGGGACGATCTTGAGGCACTGTGTCTCGGTTCGAGCCGTTATTTGCTGCTGGAACTGCCCTTCACCCTCTGGAACAATAGTATGATCGACCAGCTTTACTCTCTGGCGGCACAGAGCGGCGTTACGCCGGTGCTGGCGCATCTGGAGCGGTATCTGGGGCGGCAGAAGAAAGAGCACATACAGGAATTGTATCGCCTGAACGTCCCCATCCAGCTCAGCGCCGGATGCCTGCTGCATCCCATGGAGCGGTGGAAACTCCTTCGGCTGCTGAGGGAGGGGCAATCCTTTTTCCTTGCATCCGACTGTCACGGCACGCAGCAGCGCGCGCCCGATCTGGGCCCTGCCGCGGACGCTGCCAAAAAACGCCTGACGGAGGATGCGCTCAAAGCGCTCCTTCACCGCAGCGACGCGATCTTCACCGCAGCGCGCGCAGAACAGGAGAGGGAATATGCGAAGAAATGAGAATTTCATCCTGCGCCGGGTCGCAGATATGTCGGTCATCGTCCCTTTGGGGGCGGCTGCCGAAGCGTTTCCGGGAATGATCTCCGTAAACGAGACCGGCGCATTTTTATGGGACCTTTTGGAACAGGAACAGACGCTCCAAAGCCTTGGAGACGCCTTGTGCGGCGCGTACTCGGTCGAACGGGAGCAGGCGGAGGCAGACGCAGCCGCCTTTCTTGACAAGCTGAGACCCGTCGGCGCGGTGGACGGTCTGTAGGATGGAGGTCCGGCAGATCCCCATGGCGCAGCTGCGCGAACTGCTCGATGAGCAGCTCGCGCACGGAGAAGCGCTCCTTCCGGTAACAGGAAACAGTATGTGGCCCCTGTTTGCCGGCGGGCGGGACATGGTACGCCTTGCGCGGCCCGATCGCCGCGTGCAACCAGGCGATATCGCCCTCTATCAGAAGGCGGACGGCAGCTATATCCTGCACCGGGTCATCCGCCTGTGTGCGCCAGAGACCTGCATTTGCTGCGGCGACGCGCAGTGGGAAGGGGAGCAGGTCGATGAGGCGCAGATCATTGCGTACGTCACCGCCTTTCGCCGCAAGGGACGCTGGCAGGAGACCGCCCTGTCCCGACCCTATCGGCTTTATGAACACTTCTGGGTCCATACCTTTCCCGCCCGTCGCCCCTTGCTGAGGCTGCTGCGATCCCTTCAGCGGGCACGGAGGGGACTGATACGCGGGAGAAGATGAGATGAGTCAGTCGAAGAAAAAGGCGGCGGGCGCGTACAAAGCGCCGCTCACGCTGCTGTATGCAGGCATCGCCGCGCAGGCGTTCGGCATCGCGGCGCTTGCCTTGGTGAGCCGCCGGGTGCTGGACGAGGGCGGCAGGACATGGGGGGGCGCGCTGCTCTTTCTGGCGCTGGCTCTCCCGCTGCTCGACGGCGGGCTTGACCTGCTTTCCGGCAGGACGGTCGACCGCGCGGCGGTATCGCTGCGGCGCGACACGCTTGATACGCTTTTGAGCAAGGATGCGGAGGCATACAGCCGCTACCACAGCGGGCAGGTCTTCAGCCGCCTGACGCAGGACGCTTACACCGTCTGCGAATGGCGGGTCGTCGGCCGCCCCCAGGTGGCGGGGCAGCTCATCCGACTGCTTTGCGCCGCATCCGCGCTGTTTTTCGTCAATATCCCCCTTGCCCTTGCGGTCGTAGGCGCGGGCGCGCTCGCGATCGCCGGCGGGCGGCTGCTGCGAAAGTATCTGACGCGGCGGCATCTGCGCGTGCGTCAGGCGGAGGAAGGTCTGACGGGCTGCACGCAGGAGATCCTGGAGCATACGGAGCTTCTGCGCAGCATGACGGCGGGGGAGGAGGCTGTCCGCCGCTTTGAAGGACGGCAGAAGGAGTGGCTGCGCGAGCGCAAGCGCCTGCGCGTCTTCTCAACGGGGGTCGGAACCGGGTTTTCCGCCGTATTGCAGCTTGGATACGCCGTTCTTCTTGTCTGGGGCGGCATCGCCATTCGGGAAGGAAGGCTCTCCTTCGGCGACCTTGCGGCGCTCTTACAGCTCCTCGCGATGTTCCAAAGCCCGATCACGGGCTTGTCGGGCGTTCAGTCCCGGCTGGCAGCCGTCCGCGCGGCGGAGGCGCGGCTGGATGAGCTGTATTCCCTGCCTGAAGAAGCTCCTGGACAGCCTGCGCGGGAGGACGACGTCTTTCGCGCCATCGTATTTGAAAACGTTACCTTTTCCTATGAGGGCGAGGAACAGCCTGTTCTGCGGAATTTTTCCGCGCGGCTGCCGCTCGATCGCTGGACCTGCCTCACGGGAATATCCGGGAGCGGGAAAAGCACGCTTTTCCGCCTCATTCTGGGGCTTTATCACCCCCAGCAGGGACGGGTATATCTGGAAACAGAGCGAGGGGCCATTCCATGCTCCGCCGCTGTGCGGGGACTGTTCGGCTATGTCCCACAGACGCCCTGGCTCTTTTCCGGCAGTATTCGCGAAAATCTGCTGCTGGCAAAGCCCGACGCGGATGACGCCGCCCTTTGGGAGGTGTTGGATCGGGCGCAATGCGGCTTTGTCCGCGACCTGCCCGACCGCCTTGAAACCGTCCTGAGCGAAGAGGGGGGCGGTCTTTCCGCGGGACAGCGCCAGCGCCTTGCCATCGCCCGCGCGATGCTTTCTGCCCCGCGTTTTTTGCTGCTGGATGAGATCACCTCGGCGCTGGATGAGAATACGGAGGCGCAGCTGCTGACAGAGCTGACGGGCGCGTATCCGGCGGCGGTATTCGCCACCCATCACAGCGCCCTGCCCGGCAGGCTGCACAGCGAGACGCTGCATCTTGAAGGAATCGCCTGAAATACGGAAACGTGATTTGATAAATTCATTGACTTGGAGGATGAACATGAAACGAAACATTGCGAGAACGCTGGCACTGATGCTGGTGCTGTGCACGCTGCTGTCGCAGACCGCGCTGGCAGCCACGACCTATTATGTCGATGTGACCATCACCGGTCCCGATGCCGACGGCGTGGAGCGGACGCTCAGCGCCTCCTCCAGCCGCTACGGCACGATGGACACGCCCCTTGCAGCGGAACTGGCGTCCGTTGTCGACAGCGCATACCACGAAATGGAAACCGTTTTCGCTGGGACCGGTCTGCGAAATATCGTGGACACGGGCGCCCAGGCGTTCCGGGAAGGCGAGAGCGCGTGGAACCTCTACGTGGAGAAGTATTATGACAGCGTGGACAGCTCCTTCAAGGATACGCTCAAGAGCCTTTCCTCCACCTTCGCAAACCTCACGGTCGACCGCGTCAACCGCGTGACCTACCGGGACAACGGCCGCCTCTATACCGTGACCGTGACGCTCAAGGGCTACACCACCGGCTCCGGCAGCAGCGGCAATACGCCCGTCGCTCCCGACGGCCACAAGATCGTTGTGGAGCCTGTGCCGAACAACACGCTGCGCGCGGACAAGAATACCCTGCCCAAGGGTGAGACCGCCGTCATCCGGGACAGCGCCGCGTCGAACGGCTATGTCCTCTCCGATCTGGCGGTCAAGGATGTGAGCGGCAACGACATTCCCGTGCGCAGGCAGTCTGACGGCGTCTACGCCTTCACCATGCCCGAAAGCAGCGTGTCCGTTCGCGCCGTGATGGTCGCCGACCCCGATATGACCGGCATCTCCAAGCAGCTGAACACCGATCAGAATATCTCCTATATGCAGGGCATGGCGGACGGCAGGTTCTATCCCGCAAGCTCCGTTACCCGCGGACAGGTGGCGCAGATCTTCTACCGCCTGCTGAAGGAGCAGAAGGTTTCCTCCAAATCCACCTTTACGGACGTCCCCGACACGCTCTGGTGCGCCGAGGCGGTGAATGCCCTTGCCTCTCTTGGCATCGTGGAGGGCGTCGGCAACGGCAAGTTTGCCCCGAATCAGTCCATCACCCGCGCCGAGTTTGTCACCATCTGCGCCCGCTTCACCCAGGTCTCCGCGAGCGGAGAGACCTTTACCGACGTGCCCGCCAGCCACTGGGCGTTTGACGCCATTTCTACGGCGGCGTCCTTCGGCTGGGTCAACGGCGTCGGCAACGGTCAGTTTGCCCCCAATCAGCACATCACCCGCGCGCAGGCAGCCGTTCTGCTGAACCGTCTGCTGGGCCGCTGCATGGCAGGTCAGTCTTACGAGAATGCCCGCCAGTACCCGGATGTCCCCCAGACCCATTGGGCGTGGAAGAACATCTGCGAGGCGTCTGACGGCGTCGCCCTCCGCTGAGCGGAGAATTCAAAAGAGTACGGTAAAAGGCAGTGGAGAGACTGCCTTTTACCGCAGATCCATGGGGGCATAGTATGAAAACGATTCAAAAAAGCGTACCCGTCCAGACGGTGCTCTTCCTCCTGATGGACGCCATTTTCATCATTGTGGCGGGCGGTCTTGCGCTGCTGGTGCGCTTCGACTTCGACTTTGAGCAGGTGCCTTCCGGATATCTTGAGCCGTGGTTTCGTGCTCTGCCCGTTCAGTTCCTGGTCACGGCGGCGGTCTTCTGGCCGCGCCGGATGTACCGCTATCTCTGGCGCTACGTCAGCGCCCATGATGTCGCCGAGATGGTGATATCCGTCGTCCTCGCCTATTGCGCGTTCCATGTGCCAGCGGCGCTTTTCGGCTATCACCAGCCGAGGAGCGTGCTCTTCATGGAGCTTTTGTTCCAGCTGTTCCTGCTGGTGGGCGGGCGCTGCACCTTCCGCTTTCTGCGGATGTTCGCAAGCTCCGCCCGTCAGGCAAGGCAGGAGGAGGGCGAGCGCGTCATGCTCATCGGCGCAGGCGAGGCGGGGCGGATGCTCCTGCGGGAGATCTCCGTCACGCCGCAGCTAAAAAGCCATGTCTGCTGCATCATCGACGACGACAAAAGCAAGCAGGGCAAGTACATCGGGAACGTGCCCATCGTCGGCGGGCGGGAGAAGATCCCCGAGATGGTCAAAAAGGAGCGGATCACACAGATCGTCCTTGCCATCCCCGCAGCGTCTGCCAAGGATAAGAAAGAGATCCTGAACATCTGCCAGAAAACGAGCTGCCGTGTACGGAGCCTGCCGGGAATTTACCAGCTGGTAAACGGCGAGGTGAGCATGGCGGCGGTGAAGGATGTGCAGGTGGAAGATCTCCTTGGCAGAGAGCCGGTCAAGCTGGATACGGCGGTCCTGCTGAATTTCCTGCAAGGGCAGACCGTGCTGGTGACCGGCGGCGGCGGTTCCATCGGCAGCGAGCTTTGCCGCCAGATCGCCAAATATCAGCCCAAGCAGCTCATCATTCTGGATATTTACGAAAACAATGCTTATGATATCCAGCAGGAGCTGCGGCGTGTATGGGGCGATCGGCTGAACCTGCGGGTGGAGATCGCCTCCGTGCGAGATAAGGAAAAAGTTTACAGCCTGTTTCGGATGTATCGCCCCGACATCGTGCTCCATGCAGCGGCCCACAAGCATGTCCCGCTGATGGAGGAATGCCCCGAGGAGGCCATCAAGAATAACATTTTCGGCACATATCATGTGGTGCGGGCGGCGGAGAAGTTCGGCGTCAAAAAGTTTGTCATGATCTCCACGGATAAGGCTGTGAATCCCACCAACTTCATGGGCGCGACCAAGCGATTCTGCGAGATGATCCTGCAAAGCAGGACGGACAGCCCCACAGAATTCTGCGCGGTGCGCTTTGGCAACGTGCTTGGTTCCAACGGCTCTGTCGTGCCCCTTTTCAAAAAGCAGATCCAGGAGGGCGGCCCCGTCACCATTACGGACAAGCGTATCATCCGCTATTTTATGACCATTCCTGAGGCTGCCCAGCTGGTGCTCGAGGCGGGCGCTATGGCAAAGCGGAGCGAGATCTTCGTTCTGGATATGGGCGAGCCGGTGAAGATCCTGGAACTGGCGGAAAACCTCATCCGCCTGTCCGGACTGGAGCTGGATAAGGATATCACCATTCAGGAGATCGGCCTGCGCCCCGGCGAAAAGCTCTATGAGGAGCTGCTGATGCGCAGTGAAACACTCTCCAAAACAAGCAATGAGAAGATCTTCATTGAGCAGCAGCAAGAGATTTCAAAGGATGTCATCATGGGAGACCTGCTGCGGCTGGATGAAGCCGTCACCCGCGACATACCGCCTCAGGATCTGATCACCATGCTACGGGAGATGGTCCCGACATATACTTCCCCGGAGGAGATCAACGGTCGAGCAACGGCAGAAGTCTCATAACAGGCGTTGGAACTGGTGGATGAGGAAAATGGACCTCAAAAAAGTGGAGGAAACGGCTTGAAACGGCGTAAAACCATTCTCTGCACCATTCTTGTACTGCTGGCGGTATCGCTGGCGGGGCTTTTCTGGTGGCAGCGCGATAACTTAAAAGCGATCCATGCCGCGACGCAGCATACATCGGCCGAGCTGGAGGAAAAGCTGGAGGAAAACCAGCAGATGATCCAAGAGGCAGTGAAAGCGGCAGGCGAGGTCACGGTAGGGGAGATCTCGGAAGAAGATCGTCAGGCTTTCCGGGACGGCTCCATGACCCAGGAGGAGCTTATGGAGCGCCTGACGAACGGCGGGGAAGGGGAGCCGCGCGAGGAACCCGCCAGCACAAGCCGTCCGGAAAGCGGCGGCAAGACGGACGCGCCGGTCGCGAAGACCGACACGCCGGCTGTGAGCGAGAAGAGCGAACAAAGCGCGGAAAGCGCCTATCAAAAAGAGCTCTCGGCGCTCATCGCCAAGGTCTATGTCCTGCGTGAGGAGTACACGCTGGCGCTGGACACGATGTATGCCGACGCAAAGGCGGAGTATCTGGCACTCCCGGCGGAAAAACGGACAAAGACACAACTCCTGAAAATGGCGAGGGGCTATCTTTCCAGAGCATCCGCTCTCGAAAAAGAGTGCGACGGGAAGATGGATGAGATCGTCCGCGCCATGGAGAAATTGCTCAGGGAAAACGACGGTGATCTTGGGCTTGTAGACACCGTTGTCTATACCTATGCCAACGAAAAGAGTCTGAAAAAGTCCTGGTATATGTCAAAGTTAGAGCAGAAGGGATTTCTTTGAGCAAAAAACGCGAAATCGGCAAGAAACAAACGGAAAAGAGAGGAACATGAGCCATGACGATATTGGTGACGGGCGGTACGGGTTTTATTGGGAGCCACACGGTGGTGGAGCTTCTGAATGCCGGCTATGACGTTGTCATTGCCGACAATCTGTGCAACTCCAAGGTCGAGGTGATCGACCGCATCCAGAAGATAACGAACAAGCGGCCTGCTTTCTATCAGATCGACCTGTTGGACAGCGCCGCACTTGAAAAGGTCTTTGCGGAGAACCGTCTGGACGCCGTGATCCACTTTGCGGGCTTAAAATCCGTCGCGGAGTCCGTTGAAGACCCCGGAAGATATCTCGACACCAACCTGACGTCTACCTTCCATCTTCTCAACGCAATGGAAAAGCATCAGGTGTACAAGCTGGTGTTCTCCTCCTCGGCAACGGTGTACGGCACGCCCGAGACCATGCCGAACCGCGAGAGCGATGTTGTCGGCAAGGTCTGCTGCCCGTATGGGTTCAGCAAGTATCTCAACGAGCTGCTCCTGCATGATTTCGCGCGGCAGCGCGACAACTTCCGCTTTGCCTCTCTGCGCTACTTCAACCCCGTCGGCGCGCATCCCTCCGGGCTCATCGGCGAGGACTGCGGTCAGAAGGCCCCCAACAACCTTGCCCCCTACATCACCCGCACCCTGCTCGGGCAGTTCCCGTATCTGAGCGTTTACGGCGATCAATACGATACTGCGGACGGAACGGGGGTCCGCGACTACATCCACGTTGTCGATCTGGCAAAGGGGCACATTGCGGCGCTGAACTATCTTGAAAAAACGGACAGCAAATATGACGTTTTCAATCTGGGGACGGGCAAGGGAACGACCGTGCTGCAGCTGGTGTCCGCGTTTGAAGAGGCGTCGGGCAGGAAGGTGCCTTACCGCATCGTCGGCCCGCGCGCGGGCGACGTGCCCCTGAGCTTTGCCGCCGTCGAAAAGGCAAAGAACATCCTTGGCTGGACGGCGGAATATGACTATAAGGACTGCGCCAGAGACTCCTGGAACTGGCAGGTGCAAAATCCAAACGGCTACATAGAGGAGGGCTAAGCGTTCCGCGCGGCGCTCTTCCCGCATCAGCGCAAAAAATCCCCCGTAAGCGATTCAAATGAATCGCTTACGGGGGTCATTTTTACCATGCGCCTGTCCGGTGTGGGGGGGCGGTTTATTTCTATTGGGCGAACAGCTTGTCTAAGATCGGGGAAATGTTTCCGCCGTCCGCGCCGTCTTCGAGGATGCCGGCGGCGACCAGACCGTCCTGATTCTGACTGAGCGCCTGCATCGCGTTGATATAGCCGTCCAGATCCTTGTTGATCTGCGCGCTTGGATTAGTTGGGTCGCCGACGTAAGCCATAAACTGGTCTGTCAGGGTACCGTCCTCGTCCTGAGCAAACGCCCCAAACTGCCCAAGCGCGGCAAGGATATCAGGAATTTTTTCCGCACCTTCTTTTTCACCGGCAGCGGCGATCTGCTGATTGACATAGTTATAATACTGTTCTGCATTGTATTCTTTGTCATCTACGGTCGTTGTCCAGTCCTTCGCCTGCTCGGAATGAGCAAAGGCGGTCATAATGCCGTAGATCGCTCCCACATTTCTCATTGCCCTGGGGATATCGCCAAGATCTACAAGAGAATTTGTATTACCGGAGGCAAGCGCTTCAACCAAGTCCTCTTTAACAAGAAAACCGCCAGTTTCTTCGTTTTTGTCCGTTGTCATCCGTGCAGTCAGCAGCAGCGCCGCGTTTGCCAGCCTCTGCTTATCAAGCTCGCTGTACTTGCCATTTTCAGAATTGATCCCCAACTTTTCGAGGTCCAGACCGGAGTTCTGAAGAAGAAATGCAAGGTAGTTGCCGCTGTTAAGGGCAGTACTCAAGGTATTGATCATTCCGCCCACATTGCCGGTGAGGTCGTTCATGGTCATGCTTTTGCCGCCGAAGGTCGAGGCGCGAAACGCTTCGAGCTGCTCCCGCGTAGCTGTAAATTCATAGTCCTTCCCGTTGATGGTATAGTGCAGCACCGTCTTCCCGTCCTTGCCGGTCGCCGCGGTGAGCACCGCGCCGTGGAAGGTGCCCGTCGCCCTGTCGTATGCGAGGTTGGTATATACCTTGAACCGGCTGTCCTGATTGCCGAAAAAATACTTCTGAAAGAATTCACCGTTGCGGTCGACGGTGGAGATGACCTTTTCCACCTTGCCGTCCTCGGTCAGAGACGCCGCGCCGCCGGAGGGTCTCCCGTCGTACTGTCCCGCGTCGTAGGACGCGGATGCAAACGCCGTATTCACCGCGCCGAGAAGCTGTAAGTCCGCCGCCTCGTTCGCCTTTTTCACATAGCCCGAGTACGCCGCCGAGCCAACGCCGGCGAGGATGCCCATGATCGCGATGACCACGACAAGCTCGACCAGCGTAAAGCCGCTCTGCCTGTTTTTGTCCATGACTGTTCCTCCTATTCCTGTTTTTTCTCTCCTTCCCCGCCGCGGGGAGCGTTCGTTGCCTGTTCCAACGGTTCGCGCCCATCGCCCCCTTGATCGTCCGCGCCTGAAACGTGCGTGGTTTTTTCTGCCGCGCACATCCGCGCGGTCAATAAAGCTTATTTCATTATAGCCAGCTCGGATTTTTTTGCAACATTTTAGCGTATTTCTGTATTTTTTCTTAACTTTTGCAGAGTTTTGTCGTAAGAAGTTAAATACGCCGCCCTCCGACGGACACTTTGACCGCACAGGTCAGACAGCTTGACCGCTGAAATCATACGCTCTCGCCGCCGGTCAGACACCCCCTGTATAATGGAATTGCATCGAAAGATGTAATCTAACAACAGGAGGAAAACACGATGACCAACTACAAAGAGATCATCAGACTTCATAGTCTGGGTCTCAACAAAACGCGCATCGCCGAGAGCTGTGGCTGCGCCCGGAGCACCGTCATCACGGCATTGCACAAGGCTGAAGAAAACGGCCTCTCGTGGAATGCGGTGAAGAACCTTAGCTCTGAGGAAGTGGCCCGTAAACTGTACCCTGCCACATCTATGGGGCAGCAGTACAGTATGCCGGACTACGAGTGGGTCCACAGCGTCACAATATCTCCGTCCCTAACATCCTCCGTCTGAATTTCTACACCATCCCACAGCAGATTGCACCCACTTGTGAACTTACGGGGCGGCGTCATGGTTAGGTAATTGTCAAAAGCCTCTCCGCTCACAGCTTTCGTCAAGGTAAGAGCGTCATCGTTGTACGATAATCTGATTTTCAGCCCCAATATCCCAGGGTTGTTTCGGACGGAGATCCGAACCGCAACATTTTTCGCGCCCGCTGTAGCCGAAACCGAACTGACATATAGTGTCGGCGTCACATTCGCTTTATACTGTGCGGCGATAATGCAATCGGAGTTGATCTTTGAGAACTCTCGATCCCATCCTACGAAGAAATAACCATCGCGCTTCGGAGCAGGTGGCGGCGCAGCACTGTCACCCGCGCTGACCTGTTGCTTTGATACCACAGCCCCATTCCAATCAACAAAGGTCACGGAAAATATTTTTGCAAAAGGATCGATTGCCGTCGCCACGCAGACCGGCTCACTCCCATCTTTCAAGAGGAACAGCTTATAGCCCCCGCTGCTGGCGGCGCAAGGGATCGAATGTGTCGATTCCCCTTTGCTTATCTGCACACTGCGCTTTTCGACCCCGCGCATCCTTCCGTTGCTGTCATAGGAGGCTAGAAGGGCAGAGCATTCACCTACATTGCTTACAGACTGAATCGTAAAATACACTGCATCTTCTTTATAAGTAGCATTCGACACCTCTACAGCCATGTTCTCTGTCGAAGACACCGTAACATTCCCGTTATTGATTTGCAGCGGTATCGGCTTTAGAGCTCCATCAACAACGCTTTTGCCTTCGTTTGAGAAAGAAACTGCCAATTTTGTACCGCGTGGCACAGCTTCTTCCACCAGAAACTTAAGGGTGAGGATGGTTCCGTCCTTTATGTCTGATTCCTCCAGTTCCTGTCCATCCCACATGAAATTGCAGGGGGACACTAACTCGCCGGGCTTTGTCATGGTAAGCGCACTGAACGCCTCGCCGGATTCCGCGCTGATAAGTTTCAATCCCTCTGCAAAGGAAAGGGTAAGCTTCGCCCCGAGAATTCCTGGATTATTTTTAATTGAAATCTTCACCTCAGCCGTTTCTCCTGCGGCAGCTGAAGTATTCTCAACCTGAATCGTCGGCTGTTTTTCCTCTGCTGCGCAGACTCCAGAGGCAACGCAAATCCATGATAGTACTGCCACCAGCAGCAGTGTTATCACTTTCTTGTAGGATTCCGTCCCATCTGTTACCCTCGCAACACCACTCCCACTCTTTTTATTTTTTAGCCATGAGCAAGTCTCGAAAGGCACAGCAACAATGATTTTCAGCCATGGCTGAAACCAAAAATCACCGAAAAGATAGAAAGCGATCATCCAATTTCAGCAAGATGAGGTTCTGAGCCCCCAACTGGAAGGGATCAGCCGTTGCCACCCTGTAGGAAATCATTCAGAATATCACATTTCTCACATTCCAAAGCGTCGCTTCGTTCTACGGCAGGTTCTTTGCCGACCTATAAGTCACGCGGTAAATATATGATCCGAGTTTACCGCGTACAAGATGGTAACTATATACTGGCAAGGCCACGCCAATGCGATTACCTCGTATGATGCAATCTTATTTAAGAATAGCACTTTCAGATGAAAATTGCGATATGATAGCATTCTTTTTTGTACAAGGTGCCGAAATCCGATAATTGGTAACAATACAAAGAAGCAAGGGAAGAACCATAAGCTCTTCCCTTGCTTCTTTTTTGCTCCGTGCCGTCCCGGTCAACCCCATAGGTCACATTGTGTACCTATGAACATAAACCCTTGCGGACACGGGACTTTTTCGGTTGGTGTGCTGAGCTTTGAGCGCAATGCTCCTTGTACCCCATTCTGCCAATTTATTCTACAAGTGCATTTTCACTTTCCAGATACTGGAGGATCGCTAAGCAGTATTTCAGGTACTCCATTTTCTTCCTTGCAGAAAGATTTGAAATTCCCTGGATCGTGTTTTCGGCCTGCTCTAAAGCCTGACCGATAACGAGCAGCGGCGAACCGATAATGGCAGCCAATGCAGTTGCAATAGTGTCAGTAGCATCCAGTTTAGGCGCCCCTAATGTATCCTTCAGGAACGTATAAGAAATGGTTCCAACACCCTGCGGCGCTGTTACGGGGTATTTTTTTGCCAGTGCGACCAGCTGGTCGATCTCCTTGTTTTTCAGCGCTCCGCTATAAACGACCGTCTTATTTCCAAGCGTTGCGAACCGGATCCCGATGTCATCGTGATCCCATTTTTTGTTCTTTGCCTTCAGCAGCGTATCTGCGTCGTGAGACTTGCCGAGGAAAATGATATGAGTTCCTTTCCATTCGTATTCTTCACGGTGCTTTTTGTACTCTTTTGGCGTTGTACGGCTGGGGGTGGGCAATGACGGGTCAATTTTATTTTTGTTCTCGTTGAGGACAGCCATAAAATATTCCGATTCCGTTTCTAAATCGCTATCGCTTACAATGAGAATGGGGCGCTGATAAAATGGACGTGCCGTCTTCTTCGCCTCCGCCAGCTGTTCCTGCCGTTGCTCCGCTTCAATGGTGTTAACGAAGTCATCGAACGATTCTTCCTTATTCCATGCAGGGGACCATTGGGACATATCAGTCCCTTCGGGCGGAACAGGAATGATGTACTTCTCATCTGTGATGCTTGGGAGCTGCTTGTATCCCAGGCGAGCTCTTTTGACAGCCTCTTCCTTGCCGGAAAACATTTCCTTGATATACAGACCGCTGAGTATTTGCGTATTGATCTCAATATTGTAGTCCTTGTTGACAAGCACATGGAACAGCCTGATGGCATTTTCGTAATCTCTGATCCGCAGATAGGAAAATGCACACAATTCAAGGACATCAAGGGCGTTTCCTGCGTGTTTTTCCGCAATGGCGATCAGGCGCCTCGCCTCTTCGGGGCGTTCTTTATCGCTCAGACCTTGCAGCTCCAAATACTCAAGCGCCCACGCGGCAGTGATCACATCATGTCGGAGCAAGTTGAATCGATTCAGATCATCGTACCGCTTGAAGCAATCGAGCGCCTTTTCACGATAATACTCCTTCAGTTCGGCATCCTTTTCATTTAAATAAATGCTGTTTGCCGTACTGCCGATCTGATACCAGAATGCCGGGTAGGCTTCATAATTGCTCTTCATGGCGTCTAAGTCGTTAAAGCGCTTCACGGGGTTTGCCTGCATCAAGGCCTTATCGTAATCGGATATCTGTGTCTCGGTCAGGCGGAATCTGTCCTCAAATTTGTGCGCGTCGGTCATCCGCCATGCCGTTTCAAACAACTGCTTTTGCAACGCGTGAAGATGCTCCATTCGATTTCGCTGGATCTGCCACTTCGTCCTTTCATTCTCCAGCTCATAGTCGGCTCGATTGCGGCGATAATTCATGTATCCGATACCGACCTGCGTTGCAAGAGTGACGCCCATTGCGACCGGATTTGCCGTTGCAAAGATGGCTCCGACGTTGGGGACAGCGCTCCACACAGCGTTCTTTAGCTTGTGCTGATATTCTCTCTCAACGATTTTTTTATCCCCTTCGCTGATTCGGAGGAATGTGATCTCGTCCATGATCTCTTTGATCACATCTAAAAGAGCCTCATCCTTGGGCATATTGTACAGATTCAGATTGTTCATTATGGTTTCATATTCTTGCTCCAGAACATTGACATCGTTATAGTCGATGATCTGGGAAATTGAAACCGTCCAGAGATTCAAAGCATAGGCTGCGGTTATCTGGTCGATTCTTTGCTTTTCGTTTTCTGTATTCATAATATCCTCCATCGATCGGTTATATTTTGACTGTCATCACGATTGGTAAGTGATCAGAAATATTTTTGCGGTAGTAAGCGCTGTCACCGTCGCAGTATTTATTGATCGCATCTATTGTCTCGTACCGTACACTTTGAAACTTTGACAACTCGGGACTGTAGGTAAAGTGATCGAAATTATTAGCAAGGGCGCCTCTGTCGGCGTATTCACCTTCTTTCATGCGCTCAACGTCTCGCAGGGTGGTCAGCTGATCCTGCAGCGTCAATATCTGAACACGCTTTTTCCCCTCAAAGTATGAATGCACCTCCGATATATAGCAGTTTTTGCTCTGCGTATTTACAAGCGGATTAAAGAGATTCAGGTTGTAATCTCCCATTGCGACCGTGTATGGCGTGCGGTTCTGCCCGTAAGTATTTTGGCATATTTCCGGATATATTTGCTGCGTTAACACAGCATACTCGGCCTGCCGCTTTTCTATGGAGGACAGCTTTGTATCCCCAAAGAAAATGTGAACATTCACTAACCGCAGCTCGAAAAAACCGCCGTGGATCGGCTGCAATCTGATGTAGTACGGAGCCCGGGCAAAAAAGGAACAATCCACACAGACGTCTTTTGATAGGGAATTGATGATTCGGGGCTCAAATCGTCGCGTTTCGCCCAGTTTAGAAAACTCAACTTTTTTGAAGCGGCTTTTTTTCCAAAGGAACGCATATCCCTCGCTGCGCGTCTTCTTCACGACCATATCTTCCATTTTGGCGATATCGCGGGATTCAGACGGCGCGGCAAAGCAATAGTCCCAATTGTACAATTCATACTTGACATTTTGCTCCAACAGCCTGCTTACGCCTCTTCCCTCGCTGAAGATCTCTTGCAGCGCTACGACGTCTAAGTTTTCCTCCACAATGATTTCCGCGATCTTTCCGAAATCCTTATTTGAACTTCCGCCAAAATTATTCATGTTGAACGATCCGATTCGGATCTCCATAGAATCGCCTCCTGAGAAAATCGCGCGTTTGAGAAAAGGTCTCACGCAGAGGCCTTGCAGAACCGCTCATTTTCCTTTTTTCTTCTTCTTCTCATCCTCTGCGTTCTTCTCCCGTAACATTTTTGAAAGCCATGAGGCGGTCGTAACACTGCTCGTCACGAACGGGATGGCTGCCGGGGCAGCCACAAACAATCCGCTGGAGATAAGAGAACTTGTCAGCACCTTGATCGCCGCTGCTGCCGCAACGCCGCTGGCGGCAGCACCGGCAGCAACGGCGGCGGTATTCAACGCCTCGCTGCGCTGCACTTCGCTGACATCGGGATCAGGGTCGCAGACAAGATCGAGGATCTTTAGTAGGATCTCCTTTTCTTCCCCATCCCGCTCCTTGGCCTCCGATTCAAACACCGACCGGATCGCAATGTACTGAAGCTTTGTCATTTTCGGTTTGCCGCGCTCAAGATTGGAAACGGTCTGCTTTGTGACCCCGATCCGATCGCCAAACTGTTCCATCGTCCACCCATAGAGCTTGCGCAGCATAGAGAGATGGCTTTGCAAGGATGTAATTGAGTAATCATAGCTTGCCATAGCGTTTCCTCCTAATACCCTCATAATATCAAAATAGCAATACCTTGTCAATATATTTGACAAGGTATTGCTTTGTAGCTGTCGTGTAACGAAAACCCACCTGCGTTTACCGCTGATAACGGGGCGTTCGGGGCTGGATATGGGGTCATTTTGCAATAAAATGGCGCAAGAAGTTAAACAAAACGTAGAAATTACCAAGAAAATTGCAAAAATGCGCAGAGGCCGCTATAATCAAGCGAGAAATGTGTCCGCGCGGACGATCAAGGGGATGATGGGCGCGAACCGTTGGAACAGGCAACGAACGCTCCCCGCGGCGGGGAAGGAGAGAAAAAACAGGAATAGGAGGAACAGTCATGGACAAAAACAGGCAGAGCGGCTTTACGCTGGTCGAGCTTGTCGTGGTCATCGCGATCATGGGCATCCTCGCCGGCGTTGGCTCGGCGGCGTACTCGGGCTATGTGAAAAAGGCGAACGAGGCGGCGGACTTACAGCTTCTCGGCGCGGTAAATACGGCGTTTGCATCCGCGTCCTACGATGCGGGGCAGTATGACGGGAGACCATCCGGCGGCGCGGCGTCTCTGGCCGAGGACGGCAAGGTGGCTCAGGTCATCTCCTCGGTCGACCGCGATGGCGCATTCTTCCAAAGGTATTTTTCCGGCAATCGGGACAGCCGGTTCAAGCTGTATACGAACCTCGCGTACGACAGGGCGACGGGCACCTTCCACGGCGCGGTGCTCACCGCGGCGACCGACAAGGACGGCAATACGGTCCTGCACTATAGCATCAACGGGCAGGACTATGAATTTACGGCTACGCAGGAACAGCTCAACGCATTTCGCGCCTCGACCTTCGGCGGCAAGAGCATGACCATGAACGACCTCACCGGCAATGTGGGCGGAATGATCAATGCGCTGAATTCTGCCCTTGGTGGGGGCACTTTCCTTGCGAGTGTTCTTCAAACTGCCGGTATGGCTCCCGAAACCTTGGGGATAAAACCGGATGAAAACGGAAACTACAGCGAGCTTGATAAGCAGAGGTTATCAAACGCGGCGCTGCTGCTGACTGCGAGCAAAACAGACGAAAATACCGCAGAAAAAATACTTAAGATGTTTATTCCGGATGATGAGGGGGAAGCGAAACCACTGAACGAACGAGCAAGCGAACTTCTTAGCCTTAATATGGGCGAAACAATGAGCAATGTGGGAGCGATCTACGGCATCATGACCGCCTTTGCTTATTCCGAGCAGGCGAAGGACTGGACAACGACCCTGACGGACGCGGACGGCAAAGAGTCTACATACGATGCAAAACAGTACTACGACTATGTCAATCAGCAGATCGCCGCTGCCGCCGGCGAAAAAAACATCGACAATATCTTTGCCACGCTTGGGCAGTTTGGGGCGTTTGCTCAGAACGAGGGCGGCATGACGCCGCAATTCATGGCTTATATCACCGGCACGGAACCGCTGGATGAAAACGCGCAGATCAACAAGGATCTGGACGGCTATATCAACGCGATGCAGGCGCTCAGT
>OWKP01000245.1_pt1 | contig 44727 bp, 30 predicted proteins | sample 1732991 | NCBI WGS metagenome assembly OWKP01 (sample SAMN05065777, study PRJEB22554) | human gut metagenome | biome: ENVO:2100002; feature: ENVO:00000062; material: ENVO:00002003 | host: Homo sapiens | place: USA
AGATCTGCGCATGTCTCGTGGGCTCGGAGATGTGTATAAGAGACAGACTTTATACTTAAATTACATGGCAACAGTAGACGATAAGAAAATTATCTTTTCTATGGTAGGGCTGAACAAGACCATTCAGCAGAACAACAAGCAGGTGTTGAAGAACATCTACCTCTCGTTCTTCTATGGAGCGAAAATCGGTATCATCGGTCTGAACGGTTCGGGTAAATCGACCTTGCTGAAGATTATCGCCGGCTTGGATAAATCCTATCAGGGCGAAGTGGTGTTCTCGCCCGGATATTCGGTGGGATACTTGGCGCAGGAGCCTTACCTCGATCCCACAAAGACAGTAAAAGAAGTGGTAATGGAAGGCGTACAGCCCATTGTGGACGCATTGGCGGAGTACGAGGAAATCAATCAGAAGTTCGGCCTGCCCGAATACTACGAAGACCAGGACAAGATGGACAAGCTCTTCACCCGTCAGGCAGAGTTGCAGGACATCATCGACGCTACCGATGCATGGAACCTCGACAGCAAGCTGGAGCGTGCTATGGATGCACTCCGCTGTCCGCCCGAAGACCAGTCGGTAGAGCACCTCTCCGGTGGTGAACGCCGTCGTGTGGCACTCTGTCGCCTGTTGCTCCAGAAGCCCGACGTATTGCTCCTTGACGAGCCTACCAACCACCTCGACGCCGAATCCATCGACTGGCTGGAACAGCACTTGCAGCAGTACGAAGGTACGGTAATCGCCGTTACCCACGACCGTTACTTCCTCGACCATGTGGCAGGCTGGATTCTTGAGCTCGACCGTGGCGAAGGCATCCCCTGGAAGGGCAACTATTCCAGCTGGCTCGACCAGAAGACCAAGCGTATGGAGCAGGAAGAAAAGACCGCCAGCAAACGCCGCAAGACGCTGGAACGCGAGCTGGAATGGGTACGTATGGCTCCCAAAGCCCGTCAGGCAAAGGGAAAAGCCCGTTTGAACTCCTACGACAAACTGCTGAACGAGGATGTGAAGGAGAAAGAGGAAAAGCTCGAAATCTTCATCCCCAACGGTCCCCGTCTGGGCAACAAGGTTATCGAAGCCAAGCACGTGGCAAAAGCGTTTGGCGACAAGCTCCTGTTCGACGACCTTAACTTCATGCTGCCGCCTAACGGTATCGTGGGTATCATCGGCCCCAACGGTGCGGGTAAAACCACTCTCTTCCGCCTTATCATGGGCTTGGAGACTCCCGACAGCGGCGAATTCGAAGTAGGAGAGACCGTAAAAGTGGCCTACGTAGACCAGCAGCATAAGGACATCGACCCCAACAAGAGCGTCTATCAGGTAATCTCCGGAGGCAACGACCTCATCCGTATGGGCGGACGCGACATCAACGCACGTGCCTACCTGTCGCGCTTCAACTTCTCCGGAGCCGACCAGGAAAAGCTTTGCGGTGTGCTCTCCGGTGGTGAGCGCAACCGTCTTCACCTGGCTCTCTGCCTCAAGGAAGAAGGCAATGTGCTGCTCCTCGACGAGCCTACCAATGACATCGACGTCAATACGCTGCGCGCTCTAGAAGAGGGTCTTGAGGACTTTGCCGGATGCGCTGTGGTCATCAGCCACGACCGTTGGTTCCTCGACCGTATCTGTACGCACATCCTCGCGTTTGAAGGCGACTCCAATGTGTTCTTCTTCGAAGGCTCTTATTCGGAGTATGAAGAAAACAAATTGAAACGTTTGGGCAGAGAAGAGCCTACTCGCGTGCGATATAGGAAATTAATGAATGATTGATATTTTGCTTTTAATCTGAAAGTCTAAATATACAAATCTTAAACAAAAAGAAAGCCTTGTAATCAAATTGCAAGGCTTTTTTATACTTTAACCCGTTCTGCTTCTTTTAAATTAAAAAAAGAATGTAATAAAAATATAATATCACTTCCTTTTGTTCGTCTGAATTATTTTCTATATTTGCCTCACAATGTTTTTATATATTAATAATAAATTATTTATCTAAACTTATGAGGAAATTGAACGCTATCAAGTACTGGTATGGGTTTATGCTCATGTTGGCAACAATTTCGTTCGTAGCATGTACGGACGACAATGATGACACTGAATCCCCGGTTTTGGAGGTTTCTCCTACAACTCTTAACTTTACAGCGGAAGGAACTGTCGAAGAAGGCAGTCAGGCTTATTTTGAAATTACTTCCAATCGTAGTTGGACTATCACGATCCAAGACGATAAGGACTGGGTTACACTGTCTGAGACTGAAGGTTCGGGCAATGCCAAGATTGAGGTTAGCGTACCTGCCGGTGCTGTCGATGAGGCTAAAGTCGATATACAGATAGGCAATAAGGCGGGGACTTTATTGTCGAAAACGGTAACCATCAGACGTGGTGCAGGTAGTGAACCTGTGGAAAAGGTAGTGATTTATAATGAAACTGTAGGTAACGATGCTTCTGCGGGGGATAAACCGAAAGTAGATGTTTATACGGGATGGATGAAAACAGGAGAGGGATCCGCCAATGTTACCTATTCCGGAGGTGCTGATGTTCGTAATTCTGGTATCAAGAGTGCCGGATATGAAGGGGCATCCGGAGAAAATAATGTATTCTTTGCCGGAACTTCTTCGTTTGTTATCAATAAGATAGCATTAAAAGCCGAACAGACGAACCTGAAACTTACTTTTGGTGGAAGCTATGGTAAGAAAGATGATGCTACAAACAAGTATGATAATACTTTTGATGTATCTAAGTTTATTGTATCTTTAAGTGCAGACGGTACTTCTTGGACACCTATTACATACACTAAGAATAACGGTGATGCGGAACATCCTTATTGGATATTCGCTACATCAGATTTCACATTGAAAAATGCTGTATCTGAACTGTATATTAAATTTGAAGCAAGTGTTGCTTCTGGTTTCCGTTTGGATGATATTACGCTTGCAACGGGTATTGGCGGTACAGAGATTGACTTAAATGGTGGCAGCACTGGTCCTGCTGAAACGACTCCTATCACAATCGCAGAGTTATTGGAAAAAGGAAAGGCTTTGGCAAATCAAGCTACTGAGGTAATTGATGCTGCCAATCACCGTGTTTTTGAAGGAGTGGTACAAACTATAGCTTCCGGTGCAAATAACAATAATACATTGGCCGTAGCAGTTGAAGGAGCTACAGATCCGGGTAACGGTATTACCTTATACAGTTATGATATGTTTAAAGCTGAGAAATTAAACGTTACTGCCGGTGATAAGGTGAAGATTACTTTGAAAGCAAACGCTGCCAAAATTCAGAATTTTAATGGTTGGTATGAAGTTACCGGTGAGGGTGAGTATGCTACAATAGAGAAGTTAGAAGGCACAGCAACAATTACTCCTATTGAAATTACTTCTGCTAATATTGCTAAGTTAGCTGATTACCAAGGTATGACAGTAACAGTGAATGGAGCTAATTCTAAAGAGGCTAATGGTGTTTGGTGTACGACTGATAGGAATACAGGAAATACTTTCCTTTTGGGCGGTACCGAATTTACTGTATATTGTTATAAGACAAGTGAATTTGCAGGTAAAACTTATGTGAATAATGTTGCAGGTGGAAAAGTAACAGGTATTGTTTCTGTATATAATCAAGGACAGATTCTTCCACGTACTTTGGCGGATGTTAGTGATTTTATTTCTGATGCTCCAATGATTACTTCTGTAAGCCCTGCTGCTTTGACTTTCAATGCTACTGGTACAAAAAATGTAACGGTAACGGTTCTCAATCAAAATGGAGCTGCAATTACAGCAACGCTGAAACAAAACTCAGACAATATTGAGACTTCTGTTGTAGGTAATACAGTTTCAGTTACGGTAACAACACTTGCAAACGAAGAAAATATTTTGCTGATTTCAGTAGCTAATGGTACTCCTGTTGAAGTGCCAATTACTTGCTCTACGGCACCAGCGGCAACTTATACATTAATTGATAAAATTACAAATCTGACCGCAGGCAAATATTATATGGCTGGATATGTGGAAACATATACATATAATAAAGAAGAAGTTGATTTAAGACCTTATGTATATCAAGTATGGACTGGAAAGATAAGTGCTACTGGAACAAGTACTACAGTTAATAGCGATTTAAAGACTGTATCATATCAATTTAATGAAAGTAGATTGGAAGCTAAAGATGAAAGTGCATTAGCTAGTGAAATAGAATTGATTGCAGTACCCGATAAGGACAATACTTATTATATTAAATCAGATGGTAAGTATCTGTATAATTCTTTGGATAAGACGAATAGACGTTTGTTTTTTAAAGATACAGCAGATGAATCTACAGAATGGGTGTTTATGAATAAATCTAATGGTACTGGTGTGACAGCATCAAATAATAATACCTATATCATAACAGCTTCTGCTTCTTCTGACTTTTTGCGGTCTTATAAGACAGAAACTCAAACAACTGTTGGTATCTTCTTCTTCAAGAAGAACTAATTTCCCCAGAATATAATCATTTGAACTCTTGACAGGCTTTGCCTGCCAAGAGTTCTTTATCTAAAACCTTACTAATGTGATATCCAACCACCCCCCCTATAAAACCATATTCTTCATCCTCTGTTTTTTCCTGACCTTATCCTCGTGCAGTGACAATTCAGAGGGAGAGAATCCCGTTCTTCCCGGTCAAATATCCTGGAAGACCGCCTCTTCGGTGACGGCAGACGCCGGTTCGGCCACCCTGTCCATATCAGGCACGATAGGCGCTAAATGGACAGCCGAGATAACCGCCGGTGCAAACTGGTGTTCCTTTGTCTCTAACGACTTCACCGGTAGCGGGCAGACCGTTCACGGAGAAGTAAAAGACGGTCTGAACATACTCTACCTCTATTATGCGGCAAACACCGATTCGGAAGAGCGTACGGCCGCCATCTCCTTCACTTTCGACGGAGAGACCGAGCCACACACCCTCTCCTTGAAGCAAGTAGCCGCAGGCCAGTCCGTATTGCCCGACTTTGAAGGCGGATATGCGGAGACGCCCGCCCATAAGCAAGACGCGAATTACATTTACGTCACCCACTATGTCAAGTTGGACAATAGAAATGTGCGCAACTACTCCCTGTGCTTCGACAAGACCAAGAAAGCCGCCCTGTGGGTAGCCTATCCGTTGCACAAAGCCTATACCAGCGGTGATGCAGGCCGTGTAGAGGATTGGAACTTCGACCCCTCGTTCGAGTCTTCCTTCCAGCCGGAACTGTTCAGAAGCTACAAAAACAGCAACAACAACAGTTACGACCGTGGCCATCAAATCCCCTCTGCCGACCGTCAGGCCACTGATGAGATGAACCGTCAGACATTCTACTTCTCCAACATGACCCCGCAGCTCGGCCAGCTCAACCAGAAGATGTGGGGAAAGCTGGAAGCCAAAGTACGTACCTACAACTGCGAAGACACCCTCTACGTCGTTACCGGAGCTTATTTTGCCAACACTTCCACCACCACTTATGACGGTGCCGGCAATCTCGTTCCCGTGCCGACCAACTACTTTAAAGTACTGCTCCGCACCAAGAGCGGAAAGACAGGGAAATACGTCAGCGACTGCACCGCGTCCGAGCTGAAAGCCATCGGTTTCTGGGTAGACCAAAAGTCCTACGGCAACGTAGAGCCGCCCCGTTCCATTTGCACCAGTGTGGCCGACATCGAGCAGAAGACCGGCTTTACTTTCTTCCCGACCATCCCCGACGCAGTGAAGCAGGACTATAACCCTACGGACTGGAATATAAATTGATAAAAACAATACATTATGAACAGAAAATGTATCTTCGCCTTTCTCTTCTTTGCCATAAGCCTTACGGCCTATGCGCAAACCAAGCCCTATAAGGTTGTTTTCTACAATCTGGAGAATTTCTTCGATACGGTGAACGATCCGGAAGTGCTGGATGACGAGTTCACCCCCGAAGGTCCCAAGAAATGGACTCAGGACAAGTACGACAAGAAGTTGCACAACATGGAACGCGTATTCTTCGACATCGCGGCTGTCAATAAGGACTATCCCGTGGTGATAGGCGTGTCCGAGGTAGAGAACCGCAATGTGCTCGAGGACATTGTGGCCACTCCCAAGCTGGCGCCCGCCAACTACCGTATCGTACATCACGATTCGCCCGAAGCGCGTGGGGTAGACGTGGCTTTCTTCTATCGCGCCGATGTGTTCAAGCTCGAAGGAGAGAAAGCCATACGCACCGTGATACCTTCATTGCCCAATTTCAAAACCCGTGACATCCTCACCATGTGGGGCAAGATAGACGGAGAGGACTTCCTCTTTATGGTGGCGCACTGGCCTTCGCGTCTGGGCGGCAAAGAAGCGTCCGAGTACAAGCGTATAGCCGTGGGCAAGCAGATGCGCAGCATCGCCGACTCGGTGAAGCAAATCCGTCCCGACGTGAAAGTCGTGCTGATGGGCGACTTCAACGACGACCCTACCGACCCCAGCATCACGCAGGGACTGGGCGCCAAGCTCAAGGTCAAAGAGCTGCGGAAGGGCGATTACTACGCACCCTACGCATCCATGCTGAAAGCCGGATACGGCACTCTGGCCTACGGCGACGCATGGAACATCTTCGACAACATCGTCGTGACGGAGAACCTCGTAAACGACGCCAAAGACAAGCTGAAGATTCAGAAAGCCCCCGGCTCCAGGTTCTACGGCAACATCTTCAAGCGTCATTACATGGTGCAGAAAGAGGGTCAGTACAAGGGCTATCCCTTGCGCACCTATGTAGGCAACAACTTTCAGGGAGGATACAGCGATCACTTCCCAGTATATATTTATATCGGAAAATAAAAACATCTATTTATGAAATTAAGAACGTTATTGCTATTGCTGGTTTCTTTGCTTTCGCTTCCGGGCATTGCCCAGACCATGGGTGGAATCAAAGGTACGGTGGTATCGCGTACTACCCGTGCAACCATAGACAAAGTGAAAGTTACAATGATGCCGGGTGAAGTCACAACGACCACCGACGGCTCCGGACAGTTTGTATTCGACAACCTGGGACAAGGTGAATATACGCTGGTTTTTGAAACGCCGGAATACGAAGTCCTCAATCTTCCGGTACGTGTGGACAAGATGATGCGTGAAGTACGCGTGGTTCTTGTACCCGAGAGAAACGTCATGATGGACGACGCCGTATTCGCGGAGTTCGATACGGAGACGATGGAAGACGCGCAGTCGCTTCCTTCCTCGCTGTCCGCTTCAAAAGATGTGTTCAACAACATCGCGTCCTACCAGTTCAGTGAGATGCGCTTCAACGTCCGCGGTTACGACTCGCAGTTCTCCGACGTCTACCTCAACGGCATCCAGCTCAACGACGCCATGACGGGCTACACGCCCTGGTCGTTGTGGAGCGGTCTGAACGACGCGACCCGCAACCAGGAAAACACTACCGGCCTTGCGATGGGCGACGTGGGAGTGGGCGGCATTGCCGGAGTGACCAACATCAACACCCGTCCCTCGCAGATGCGTAAAGGCTGGCGTATGAGCCTGGTGAACGCCAACTCCATGTACCGTTTCCGTGGCATGGTGACCTATGCGTCGGGCATGCAGGACAACGGCTGGTCGTATGCCTTCTCCGTTTCCACCCGTCAGGGCGGCAACGACTACATCAAGGGCGTTTACTACAACGCCTACGGATATTTCGGTACGGTAGAGAAGCAGTTCCGCAACGGACACCGCCTGGGTCTGCTGGTACTCGGAGCACCTACCGAACGCGGCGCGCAGCAGGCTTCCACGCAAGAAGTCTACGACCTGGTGGGCAACAACTACTACAACCCCAACTGGGGCTGGCAAGACGGCAAACGCCGTAACGCGCGCGTCCGCAACTACCACGAACCTATCACCATGCTCAACTATACGTTCGACATCAACGACCGTTCGCAGTTGAACGTGGCCACCTCTCTGCGCTTCGGCCAGAACGGCTATTCGGCGCTCACCTGGTATGCCGGTCCCGACCCTCGTCCCGACTACTACCGCTATCTGCCCAGCTACTACGAAGGCACCGCTACCGGCGGCTGGTTGCAGGAAGCGTGGATGCGGAACACCGACAACATCCGTCACATCAACTGGGACCGCATGTACGACATCAACCGCAGCCAGACACCCAACTCCACCTACGGCGACGGCAACCGTTCCATCAACATGATTGAAGAACGCCATACCGACCAGTTGGACTGGAACCTGAATTCGCAGTTCTCCCACATCTTCAGGAACAACTCCAAGCTGAATGCCGGTATCAACCTGCGTCGCAACCGTACGGAGTATTACAGCGAAGTGAAAGACCTGCTGGGCGGCGACTACTGGATAGACGTGGACAAGTTTGCGGAACGCGATATGGGCGGTCTCGATCCTATCCCTTACCAAAACAACATGGACTACTACGAAAAGTACGGTCACGCGCAGGCTGTGAAGAAAGGTGACAAGTACAGCTACGACTACTACGGCAATGTCCTCAGCGGCCGCGGTTGGGCTCAATACGGTTTCAACCTTGCCAATCTGGAGATAGGCGTGGGCGGCGAAATAGGGCATACCACCCTGTGGCGCCACGGGCTTTGGCGTAAGGGACTTTTCCCCGACGATTCGCAAGGCGACTCCAAGAAGCAGAACTACCTTACTTATAAGGTAAAGGCGAACTTCCGTTACCAGCTTTCCGCTTTGCACACGTTCGACGCCAACATCACTTATATGCAGGATGCGCCCGCTTTCCAGTATGCGTTTGTTTCTCCGCGTACGCGTAATGCGGCGACTCCGGGCGTGGATACGGAAAAGGTATTCGGTGTGGACGCGTCCTACAACTTCCGTTCGGGCGATTTCCGTGCGCGCGTTTCCGGTTACTACACCACTTTCCGCGACCAGACTAAGGTGATTTCCTACTACGACGACGTAGAGGCCACTTTCTCCAACTTCGCCATGAGCGGTATAGACAAGCGTCACTTCGGCTTGGAGCTGGCTGCGTCGGTGCCTCTCTACGAAGGGCTTTCATTGAAGGGCGCGTTGAGCTGGGGACAGTACACCTACAACTCCAATCCCGACTATATCCAGTTGCAGGACAACAGCGGCGAGATAAAGAACGAGGGTAAGGTTTACTGGAAGAACAAGCGTGTGGAAAGCACTCCGCAGTTGGCTGCCAACATCGGGCTGTCCTACCGTAGCCGCAACAATATCTTCATCTCTCTGGACGGAAACTTCTACGACAATATGTACCTCTCCATGAGCCCGCTCTACCGCACCGACGCCGTGCTTACGCAAGGCATGACGCAGGAAGAGATTGCGGCCATCCGTAATCAGGAGAAGTTCGGTTCGGCTTTCGTCATGAACGCCAGCATCGGCAAGAACTGGTACATCCAGCGCAAGTACACGCTCGGTTTCAGCCTGAGCGTGGACAACCTGCTCAACAACCAGGGCATCAAGACAGGCGGTTACGAGCAAATCCGTCTGCTCAAGAACAAGGAGCAGAGTACGCTGACGTACGAGCCGTTCGACGCCAAGTACTTCTATATGCTGGGTACAAACTATTATTTGAATCTTTACTTCCGCTTCTAAACTTTGATAATACGTACAGATTATGATAAATAAATTTATACATATATGTTTAATCGCGCTGCTGGCACTGAACTTCAGCAGTTGCTACAACGACTTCGATGATCCGGCTCCCGCCAAAGTCTGGACGGATGCGGACTTCGGGGAAGAGCAGATAATGTCCATTAAGGAGTTCAAGCAGTTGTTCTACAATAAATACGGCAATGGGGCGGCGTCTCTGAAGCAGTATCTGGAGATAACGGAAGACTATGTCATCAAGGGCAAGGTGATTTCCAGCGACCAGGCGGGCAACGTCTACAAGTCGGTCTACATCTACGACGGTGAGGAAGCCATCGAGCTGAAACTCATGGTGAGCAACTACGTTTACTACCAAATGGGACAGACGCTCTACGTCAAAACCAAAGGGCTGGCCATCGGCTGCTACCGCTATATGCTCAGTGTGGGGCTTCCGCCTACTGCCGAGGATATAGAAAAGGGATATGCCAACCGTAACATCGAAACCCAGATGGACCTGAATGCGCATGTGCTGGAAGGAGCGGAGGGCGAACTGACCAATGACGATTTTATCACCGTAAATGCCGGCAACTATCAGACGGTTCTTAATGACAACAAGTTAGGATGTCTTATCCGCTTTGAAGGGTTGTCCTACAAGGCAGGCGAGCTGGGCAGCAACAAATATCCCATGTATCTGGAAGCTACCTATCCCAACAACTCTACTCAGGCTACTTATCTGAGCAAGTACTACGAAGAGGAAGGGCTGACGCCTACGTATGCTTACAGTTATAACAACGACCACTATTACGGTTCCGCGCTCTTCACTTATGTTTACGGCAGTAACAACGGCGGTAATGCCACTTCGGCCGCTCCGGGCAATTACATCGTGCGTGTCAGCGGCTATGCCAACTTTGCGTTGCAGCCGTTGCCTGTGGACGACGGGGGACAGACGAAAGGCAATATTACGGGTATTTACACCAAATACTCCAGTAAGGACGGACGTTATCCGGCTTATCAGTTGCTTATTAATAAATTCAGCGATATAGAGTTCTGAGCGGATTGAAATCCGGACGATAAAAAGACGGGAGTGTGTTAAGATGAGGGATTTACCATCATTTTAACGCACTCCCGTTTTTTCGCTTTCTTCCTGCTATTGCTGGGAGCGGTCTGTCTGCCATTTCTCCTTTTTCACCTCAAAGCACGGGCATTGCTTCGTCCACTCCATGGGTTCCACTTCGCCGTTGCCGTTCAGGTCGGGGCTCAAGTCGCGGTGTCCGGCCACCCGGGCATCGGGGTAGTCCAGCAGTAAAGTCCTTACGAGTACGCGGAGCGAATGACGTTGCCATTCGGTACGGGTGTCTTCGGGCATTCCGTAGTGATTGAGCCCGCCCTCGTAGCAGATGCCGATGCTGTGGGCGTTGTAGCCTCTGGCATGCGCACCGGGACGTTCCAAAGGCCGGAGCGTCTTTATATCACCGTTCTTACGGATGTAAAAATGATAACCTGCGCCGGAGAAGCCCCGGCGCAGGTGGTCTGTTGTCAGGTCGTGTTCCGTATAGCTGCGGTCGCAGCGGGTGGCGGAACAGTGGACAACGATGAGGTTGATGAATCTCATTTGGAGTTATGAGTTATAAGTTATGAGTTATGACTTGGCTACATGGGCATTGCGTGCGCGCCTAATGCGCCGAGAACGGCTGATGCTACTGCGATTACGATTTTGAGGAGCTTGTCCCACCAGGTTGATTTTGTTGACATAATAATTGGGGTTAAGTATTAAATAAATACGCATAATCGGCTTATACTATCTGTTATTCGGAGCGAAGCAAAGAATCTTTTCTTTATGCATGCGAAAAAGGGAGTGGTTTCTTCGCAGGCTCCGAAGGACAGGTATTTGGGATATAAACTGGTTTTCAGCATTTACTTATGGGTTATTTTTAATAATGAAGATTGATTGAAATGTTATCGGGGGATAGGGGTACGGACGGGCAGACGGCCTTTCAATAACGGGATAAGGCTTGAAATCCGTTCCGCCTCGTCTTTTACCCTGTTTCAGCCCGGCGGGTTCTTAGCCCAACGGGTTCTCTTCTTCTCCGTCGTTTCCGCCACCGCCGCCGTTGCCGCCCGACGAACCGTCCTCTTTGGGATTGTACAACTCGAACGCCACGTTGTTCGGCCCGCCTTTGGTCGTTGCTCCGGAATCATTCACCAGACGCAGGCCGCTGTCGGTGAGGAAACGGATATTCACCTTGTCGATATTCTTAACGGTGGAGTCTTCCGATTTCACGGTGCCTTTGCTGTGGAAAGTGGTGTAGAACACGCCGAGGCCGTCCAGCTTTACGCTGTCGCCGTCTGTCAGCTTGCGCTTGATGTTGCGTACAAGGGCGGTGACTACGTGCTCCACGTCTTCGGCGGACATACCGCCCAGTTCCTCAATCTCTTGCGCGATGCGCTTGGTGTCGTACAGGCGGGAGTTCTTGGCTTTCCGCTTCAAGTAATACAGTTGCGGGGAAGTCTTGTCCCCGACTTTCTGATAGCGTTGTACACGCTCTACGATAATTGCCATGATGAAATTAGGTTTTAATTGGTAATATTGATTATTGATTGCTGACGGTCAGAGGAGAAGTCTCCGCGGCGATATTCCTTACCTCGTTTCGTTGAAACAAAGATACGGCAGGCGCAAGGCGGAAAATACGTTTCGGTAAGGTTGGGTAGTTTTGAGTAGGGATAAGTAAGGTTATGTAAGGATAAGTAAGGTTGAGTTGTTTTGAGTAAGGATAAGTAAGGTTATGTAAGGATAAGTAGGTTGAGCGGTTTTGCGTAAGGATAGGTAAGATTATGCAAGGATAAGTGAGCTTAAGTTGTTTTGCGTAAGGATAGGGCATGTTTAGTAAGCTTGGATAAGGATAAGTAAGCTTAGGCGACGCTCGGTACGTTTGAGTGCTGCTAAGTACGATTGGGTAACAATGACAGATAGTACAAACAGACTTTCAACATTTACTTATTGTATTAAATTATAATAATCATGCAAATAATAGCAAAAAAGTGTTATCTTTGAGCATCCTTCTTTCCGCAAGGGGAGTAAGGTGCGTTTTTTTCGATGGGGCGTCCCCCCGACGTTTTTTTGTAAAGCAGATAAGATAACCCCTTACATAAACCAAAAAAAATAACAAACTAATGGATAAAAGTCCTGTATGTACCTGCCTGATGAAGCAGGATTTGGAAGAAGCCGCCGACCCTTATGAGTTTCTCGACGAAAACTACTCAATCCCCGGTATCCTCGACAATTTGGATAAACTCTCCCAGAAAGAATTGAAATGCGCCTGTTGCCTGTTTGGCGTGGCGTTGCAGAAAGGCTGCAAGAAGAAAAAAAGACGGTGGTAGAGGATGATATACCGCCCGATATAATTGCTTATCCCGCTGAAAATCACTATCTTTATATCTCCAACCATAATTAGGATTACCGTAAATTACCCCACATGGAACAGGCTGATGAAGATATTGTAGAGAAAGCGTTTGTCGTGCGCAGCTACGGCAAAGGCGAATTGGCGAGCATGTATATAGGCGGTGTGCAACAGCAGACGGCCGTCAAGCAGTTTAACGAATGGATACGCACCGCTCCCGGACTGGAACAGCAGTTGCAGGAAACGGGCATGACGCCTACCGCAAGACGGTACACGCCCGCGCAAGTGCGGCTTATAATAGGGGTGTTGGGGACGCCATGATTTCCACCTCACAGGATAAATCCATTCCGCCCGTAAGACGGATATTTCCGTTTCACGGGATGAATTTATTTCTCTCGTAAGATGATTTATTTCATCTCGTAAGAGGAATGAAAATGACTTGCACTTATTTTTTTTTACTTATATCTTCAATCATCTGCTGAATAATGGGAAGCATTGTGGGGATATCTTCTTTCAGAGTTTTGAATACAACTTCTGCATCCATTTCAAAATAGTGATGGGCTATTTTATCCCTCATTTTCATAACTCCGCTCCAGTATATTTCGGAGTAGTGGGGAAGCAGTTCTCCTTGAGTTATTTTATCAAGCCCCTTTACAGCTTCACCCAGTGCTATCAGATTCATACAGATAGCATCAAGACGCATCATTCCGTCCGGTGATAGTAGAAAGTCGTCCGGAGTATTGGCTACGGCAGCACGTTCGGTTATCATTTGCAGTGCATCTTGGATATTACACAGACTGTCGAGTGCTAAATCTTTGTCATACATAGATACTTTCTTTTAATATTCGTTGTTTCAGGCGGCTGTTCATACGTTCTCGTATTCTTATCAAGTCTACCGGGCTTCCCAACAGATTTTCTAATTCGTTTTGAAAACGTTCCAGCGTGAGGAGTGAAGGAGCATCTCCTTCGTAGCAGATGTCGACATCACTGTGCTCTGTCTGTTCACCACGGGCAACGGAGCCGAAAATACCAAGGCGTTTCACACCGTATTTGGCGGCGGAGTGTGCCTTGTAGGTACGAAGTAACTCTAATATTTCGGTAGTCGATTTCATGGGATTATGCTTTTATGTATTGCTATGTGATGCTTATACATTGTACACAAAGATACTAATAGTTTTTTAGAAACGGCTTTGTCTCGCGGCTTTTTTCTTTTTTTTGAGAAATGCGGGCAGGAGCGAGGCAAGGTACTTCTTTATCCGTTTCCAGCGGGATGCGGGGCGTTGTCGCAGCCGTATCAGCGCGTGGGCGTACAGGCAACAATCGCAGCGCAGGTGGGCGAGGGACGTGCCGTAAAGGTTATCTAACGATTCGGGAAAGGTGCAGTAGGAGTGTAAAAGGTCGTAGAGGTCGGGAGTGGTTTTTAGTTCTTCCAACAGGGCGCAGTAGCGGTGGGGACAGGGATGTTTCTCTGTTAGGTCGGGAAATGCCGTTGAGGGAGCTGTCGCCTTATCGGTGCTATCGGCAATCACCTCGTTTTTTTCTTCGCTTGTTTCTTGTTCCTTTTTCATGGCTTTTTTTTAATCGGGTTAATAGTGTGTTCCCCCGTCAGCCATAATAAAGAATGGCGTGGAAACTATTGATATTATTATCCTATCCCTGAGGCTCTGGTAAGACCATCCAAACGAATAATAATAAGCAATAGCTCCACGCCAAACTTTTATATAACAGAGTTATACGCAAGCCGGACGTGGAGAGTCTCACCTATTATTCGTGTTTGTGAAAATTTACCAGACTTTCAAAAAGGGATAACGAATAATAAAATGATTTTCTCCAAATCAAGAAAAACACATCTTCTCACAACGCCGGGAGAAGACCGGGACAAAGATAAACATTTTTCCGGTTGCCCGTACGAAATGGGGAGATATTGTTGGGGGTCATTAGAGGGCTCATTTCCTTATTGCCCCTCTTTACCACGCCTTTTATTCCTTTTTCGATACTTATCTTCTTGTTTCACAATGAGTTGTTGCTCTACCGCTTTTTTCAGGTAACGTTTGGCGGTGGATTGTGAAATGCCAAGTTTTTGGGCGGTAGTGACGAACTCGGTGTAAGAAAAAGTCCGTGGCATTTCTTGAAGCACCGCTTCAAACAAGTGTACCTTTCTCATGGCTACGGGCGGACGTCCGGTGTCGGGCAGCATCGTACCCAGCAGCAGACTGTGCTCGAGTACGGTAGCGGTTATCCGCATGGCGGCGTCGAAGTCGGTATCGTTGCAGCAGTATTCTTTGGCATACCGGTAGTCGTCCCATTTGCGGAAGAGGGTGAAGATAGACGCCAGACGCATGGCAAGCAGTCCGTGACGGAATACGATGCTGCTAAGGTATTCGTGTCCCTCTATCAAGGCGGATTTGAGCCATGCCGAGAACTGCTGCGTGTGGCGTTCCCATTGTTCGGGAGTGAAGGTGACGAGGGTGGGGGAGCCGAGCAGGAGCTTGTGCATCTCGAACAGTTGCTCTCCCAAGGCGTGGAAATGGGCACGCAGGTCTATACGTCCTTCGCCCGGAGCGCATGTCTCCCAATGCGGATTGATTTGGCGGGTGTAGATGGCGAAGCGGCTGTACAGGCCGTTTTCGTGCGAACGGAAGAAGCAGAGGAACTGTTCGGGAGTGCCCGATATGGACAGTGCCAGGTGAGGGTGGGGCACGACTATCGGATCACCGTCCGTCTTGTACGACTGCGAGATTTCTTCGTGGTGGGCGGCTTTGCAGAGGATGTCCTCGTACTTGCCGTAGTCCTGGGTGAGCGAGGAAATAAGGGTGTTGATTTCGGTAGATGCCATGTGGCAGCCGAGTTCGCCGTTGGTGGCGAGCTGTTCCAGCAGGCGGCTCTTGCTGGTGGTGGCGGAGGTTTTCAGATACTTGCCCTTGGGCTCTTCGGGTTTCTTGGAGCTGTCGGGGGCGCGGTGTTCACGCTGTGCCTGATGTACTTCGGATTCCCATTCGATTTGCGCTTTCTCGAAAGCCTTTTTCTGGGCATGCCGCTGGCAGTCGTAGTACTCTTGGGTAGCGTCGAGCAGACTGTTGGTAAAGGCCATTACCCCCTTTCCCGCTGCGGAAGAGGCTACGATGGCATTGTAGAAGTTCGGCGCATAGAGGGCGTTCTTATAGAAGAAGCTGACATACGGAAAAACCGCGCTGCAACAGTTAAGGCAGCTCAGCAGTACGATGTCGCGCTCACGCGGGTCGGCGGAGTAGCGTACGCAGTCCTGCAACAATTGGGGCAACATCTCGTAGACGCTCTCGGGAATGTAAGGAGACTGTGCACGAAGTTCGTTGTTTTTTTCCAACAAATCTTCTTCGTCGGGCTCTTCATCGGGCGGCTCGGCGGGGTCATAAAGGGAATGAGCCTCGCTTTGACCCCTTTTATATTCTTCCGTTTTTTTCGGAAGAGATTCAATGAACTGATAACCAGCGTTTATACGTTGACGGATGTCCTCGGCTGTAAAATCGGCCGCAGAGTAGCGGCGGGTGAAAATACGGGTGATTTCTTCCAGCTCTTCTTTTGAAAATCCTTTACTGCGTGCCACACGTCCGAGCTTCAGCGCAAGGTAGTTCCGTTCGCCTCGGCGGAAAGGGTTGCGATGCTCGAAGTCGTTGAGGAATTGGGCGAGGAAACCGGGAGCGGCATGAGGGTTGGAAGGAGTGGCGGAGTTAGAAGCAGTGTTGGAAGTAGTGTTGGGAGCAGTGTTGGAAACGGTGTTCGGGGCAGAGGCGGAAACTGAGGCGGAAGCTGCTGCCGTACCTGCGTCTGTTGTATCTGCGTTCGTACCTGTTCCTGTATTTGCAACTCCTGTTGTATCTGTTCCTGCTGTTGCTCCTGTTTTTGTTTCCGATGTCCTTGTTCCTGTTCCCGAACTCCTATTTCCTGCATTTCCATTCCCTGCAATCTCCTTTTCCGCAACTCCCCTTTCTGAGCCCGTCATTTCCTCTCCCCACTGCATCCGGAACGTTTCCGCACAGGGGTTGTAATACGCGTCGGCATCCCACGAGTAGAAGCTGGGCTGCGTCAGTATCTTGCACTTGGAGTCGTAATCGTGTCCGGCATGGCGGCTCACGGCTTCTCCTACGGCGGCGTACAACCGCTCATAGTTCCGTTCCACATCCCCGGCGGCCACGAGCGCGAATGCGCGTACCCCGTTGTGCGAGAAACTCATGTGCGCTACCACCACGTAAGGCAGTTGCCGCAACAGGCCGCACACTTCGGCGGTGCGCGCTCCGGTGTGGTCCATGTCTATTTGCAGCAGTCCGCTGTGCCTGACGAGGTTCTTTACCGCATGTCCGCCGCTGCACACGCCGGCGGGTACGATGCAGGGCATCCTGTCCTTTACGGCCTGCGCTTCGGCTTCATGTCCCGGCAGGGCTGCGAGGCGCATATACTCCTCTACGCGTGCCTTGAACATATCGCTGCGCACATTGTTTACATACTGTCGAAGGCTGATGATCCGTGATGTTTTACTTCGGACGGAGCCGAATTCGGAGATTTCTATCTCTCCCTCTGTACATGTAGTTACCATGTCTTTGTTTTATAGGATGAGTACTGATTGAAGCAGGCTGTCTCCGATGCATGCAAAGCGCGGTCGGAAGACAGCCTGTTCAACGTTTGTTACCACAAAGTTACTGAAAATAAAACGGACGCTTTTTCCTGCCTATACACTTTGCGCCACCTATTCCGGTGTGTCCCAACACATTGCATTTGTGTAAATGTATAAACATACTTATGGGGTATATTTGTACTTTATTAACGGTTCAGCGCCCTTTCCCGTTCCTTTTCCCGCTGCGCCAGCTTTCTTTCGTAGGCCTTAATCAGTTTCTCACATCCCTTTACTATCCGCTTCAACGTGTGGTAGGCTTCATCGCTTACTTCGTAGTTCTCGTCGGTAACGATTTTAATACACTCCATGGCTTTTCTTACTCGATTCAGATGTGCCCATCCTTCTTTTTTTTAGTTTCCATAATGATTCATATAATGTTTTACCTTAAAAAATAAAGGCGGCAAAGATATTTTAAATTTTCTGAAAAATAATCATGCCGACAGCCTTTTATATCGGATATATATCCGTATCTTTGCATGTAGAACAGACGAACAAACGAAATGAAAATAAAGACAATAGCTGCCTTGCTATCGTGCTGGGTAGTTCTGCTCTGCCTGCCGGGATGCGGGCGCAAGCCTCATGCCGGGCGGTATAAGATAGCTCTTGTCCACTCCTACGAAGCCGGGTATCCGGATGCCGGACGCACCCGGGAAATGCTGAGTGACGCGCTGGCCAGGCACGGCATCTCCTGCGACTTCCGCGAATACTTCCTGGACTGCGACGACCTGCTGTCCGCCAAAGAAGAAGAGCGCTGCTCGGACTTCATCGACGACTTCACCCGCTGGGGCGCCCGCCTCGTGGCGGTGCTGGACGACCAGGCGCTCTACTCGCTCATGGCCTGCGGCAATCCCCGCCTGCACGACCTGCCCGTGGTGTTCGGCGGCGTAAACTATCCCAACCGCAAGCTGCTGGAACGCTATCCCAACGTGACGGGCTATGCCGACGCTCCCGACTACCTGAACACCGTACGCATGGTGGAGCGCATCATGGGCAAGTCCCGCGTGTGCGTGATAAACCGCAACAGCGTACTCGACCGCTTCATCTGGAACGACCTCACCGGGCAGCTCCGCGGGAAAGGTTACGAAATCTACTGCGGACAGATAGGCACGCACGTGTCCGTTCACCGGGGGCTGAGCAGCGCCCTGCCGCCCGTAGCGTCCGGCATGAGCGGGGAGAACGAACGGTTCGACACCACCGCCATCGTCCGGCTGAACGGCGACTCGCTCTCGCTCACCCAGATGGCGTGGACGGGGCACGGCCACCGCACGCTCTGCCTTTTCACCAGACGGGAATTCATAGCCGTGCACTCCGCCAACTTCTTCCACAACCCCTGCTTTGAAACCGTGAACGAGGGCTTCGGCACGTCGGACTACGCCCTGGGCGGCTACTTCGCTCCCCTCGAAACGCAACTGGACGACATGGCGCAGGGCATCGCCGAACGTCTCCGAGGCGGGACGCCCGACAGGCAGGTGCGGTATTGCGCCAAGCGGTACGTCGTAAACTGGCACGTGCTGCAACGCTACGGCATCCCCCTGAGCCGCATCCCCAAGGAGTACACCGTGATGTACATCCCCTTTACGGAACGCTATCATTACACCTTATTATATATAGCCGTCCTTTCCGGGCTTCTCCTGCTGCTGTTCATCGCCTTTCTTATCCGCAGCCTCTCCGTGGAGCGCAGGCGCAAGCGTGAGGCGCAGCACTCCCTGCGCTACGAGCACGAAACGCTGACGCTTGCCATCAGCGGCAGCTCCACCTACGTGTGGCGCCTGGAAGGCGAGGGGATTATCTGCGACCCGCACTTCTACGACCTTATCCGCCACCCGCGCGAGCGCATCACGCTGGACGAGATAATACACTTCCTGCATCCCGACGACCGCGAGCGTTTCTACCGCAGCTACCGTGCCTCGGAGAACGTGCATACCCATAAAGGGCACTACCGCTTTGACTTCACCGGCGGGGGCTACGAATGGTGGGAACTGCGTTACAGCACGCTGCCCGCCACCGTGTCGGGCGGCAAATACATCATTACGGGACTGTTGCAGAATATCCAGGACGTCAAAGACCATGAAGAGGAACTGATACAGGCGCGCCGTCTGGCGGAGCGTGCCGAGCTGAAACAGTCGTTCCTGAACAACATGAGCCACGAGATACGCACGCCCCTCAACGCCATAGCGGGCTTCGCCAATCTGCTGGTGTACGACCCGGAGCTGTCCGAAACGGAGAAGCGGGAGTATGCCGGCATCATCGACACCAACACCAAACTGCTGCTGAAACTGGTGGACGACGTGCTGCAACTCTCGCGCATGGAAACCGCCAACATGTCTTTCGACCTGAGCCGCGAAAGCGTACGCCACCTGCTCGAAGCGGTTTACCGGACACACAGCGTACTGATAAAACCGCCGCTGGAGTTCATCGCGGATTTCCCGGCAGAGGACGCCTTCGTGCACGCAGACCGCATGCGGCTGACGCAGGTCGTCACGAACTTTCTGAACAACGCCGGCAAATTCACGTCCGAAGGCCATATCAGGCTGGGATACGTCCGCCTGCCCGCCACCCGCGAAGTGAGCATCTACGTGGAAGACACCGGGATAGGTATTCCGCAAGAGGAACGGGAGATGATTTTCGCCCGCTTCTACAAGCGCAGCGAGTTTTCGCAAGGCGTGGGACTGGGGCTGCCCATCTGCAAAGTCATTGTGGAACGGCTGGGCGGACGCATCGAAGTAAAATCGCAAGTGGGGCGGGGAAGCCGGTTTACGGTGGTGCTGCCTTGCGTGGAATAGTCATATATACCTTTTTTCCGATGACATATACCGTATTTACATACCTGCTGACGCTATTCTTAAAAAATGTAGCAGAAATGTAATGCAAGTACATATTATTTTGCTTATCTTTGCCAATGTTTTCAGAAATATAACATTTTACGAAACTAATTAAAAACAATTATGTTAAAAAGACTAAGACTTATTTTTACGCTGATGCTGGTTCTGGCAGCTGCGGGCGTAAATGCGCAGGTTACCACTTCCGCCATCAGCGGCAAGGTGACCGACGAACAGAATGAAACAGTGATCGGAGCGACGATTGTTGCTGTTCATGAGCCCTCTGGTACACAGTACGGCGCCATCACCAACGTGGACGGACGCTATACCATTCAGGGTATGCGTACGGGCGGCCCGTACAAGCTTACAGTGTCTTATGTAGGTTATCAGAGCGCGGCGTTTACCGGCATCATGCTGGAATTGGGTAACACTTACACACAGAACGTAAAACTGCACCCCAGCTCGGAGCTGCTGGATGAAGTGGTAGTCGTAGCCGACGCCAAGACCAAAAGCGGCGCTGCCACCAACTTCTCTACAAATGCCATCGAGAATACCCCGACCGTAGACCGCAACATCTACGACATCGTGAAGAACAGCCCGCTGGCCATGACTTCCAAAAACGGCGGTATCACGTTTGTTGGCTCCAACAACCGCTACAACAGCTTCCAAATCGACGGTACGGTAGCCAACGACGTATTCGGCCTCTCTGCCGGCGGTACGAACGGCGCTCAGACAGGCGCCAATCCCATCTCCATGGACGCCATTCAGGAAATTCAGGTGGTGGTAGCCCCCTACGACGTCCGCCAGAGCGGATTTACGGGCGGCGGCATCAACGCCATCACCAAGCAGGGTACGAACGAAACTCACGGTTCGGCTTACACCTATTTCAACAACCAGAACATGTATGGCAAGTATAGCGCCGTACGCGGCTACGAGAAGTCGCCGATGTCTCAGCAGTTCGACCGTACTTACGGCGGTACGCTGGGCGGCGCCATCATCAAGAACAAACTGTTCTACTTCGTCAGCGCGGAAGGCAAGAAGAACAGCTATCCTTCAAGCACTTACCCCGGCTATACTTCTAACTATATCACCAGCGCCACCGCCAAGCAGATTGCCGACCAGTACAAGAATCTGACCGGTATCGAAGAGGCTTACGGCGAACGTGACATCGAACAGAAATCTTTCGGCCTCTTGGCGCGTGTGGACTGGAACATCAGCGAAAAGCATAAACTCGCCGTACGCTACCAGCACAACAACTCTTATAAAGATGTGTACGGAGCCAACTCCACCACTTACTACTTCGGCAACAGCGGTTACCGCATGAACAACAAGATGAATTCGGTAGTGGCCGAGTTGAACTCCCGCCTGAGCGATAACCTCTACAACGAGCTTCGTGCATCGGGCACGTTCGTTCGCGACTTCCGCGATACGGAATATGCAGGCCCTTGCGTGCAAATCAGCAATGTGGTAGGCGGTGACGGTGAAACGAAGATTACAGCCAACATCGGTACGGAATTCTCTTCCGGCGCCAACAGACTGGATCAGGATGTATACAGCTTCGAGGACAACCTCTCCTGGTATCTCGGCAACCATACCCTGACTTTCGGTACTCACAACGAAATCTACAAAATCAGCAACTTGTTTATCCAGGCTTCGGAAGGCGCGTGGTACTACAACTCTTTGGATTACTTCCTGCAAGACAAGCCTTACAAGTTTACGTATAAGTATAGCGACCCCGACATGACAGGCGGTGACTTGAAATACGCCCCTGTAATGAAAGCCGGACAGTTCGGTTTCTACGCTCAGGACAAGTGGGTGGTGTCGAGAGACTTCAACTTCACTTACGGTATCCGTTTCGATATTCCCCTGCTGTTCAACAAACCTACCGTAAACTCCGCTTTCAATGACTTCGCTGCCGAACGTAACATGGGTGTGCGTGTAGGCGAGACTCCGAGCGCCAAGCTGATGGTTTCACCGCGTGTAGGCTTCAGCTGGTACACCGACGAGGAGCATCGCACGCTTATCCGCGGCGGTGTGGGTATCTTTACCGGACGTGTACCGTTCGTATGGCTCAGCAACTCGTTCAACAATACGGGTATGGAGCAGAAGGGTACTACTCTCCAGCCTAAGGACGCGTCGGGCAAGAACGATACCAACGAGGCTCCTTCACTGGGCGAATACAAGGATAATCCGCTGTCTGCCGCCACAGGTAGCATGAAGCAGGATATCGTGACTACCGACAAGAAGTTCAAGTATCCGCAAGTGTTGCGTGCCAATCTGGCTTGGGAGCAATTTCTGCCGGGTAACGTGAAAATGACTCTTGAGGGTGTTTACTCCAAGACCATGAACAACGTGTTCTTTGAAAACCTCGCTCTGGTGGAAAACGGACAGGTGTATGCCGTTCCGGGTGTAGAGGCTTCCGCTTCTCCCGCTTATAAGGTGCAGGCCGGTGATTATTACTCCATCATCAACCTGAAGAATACGAACAAGGGTTACAGCTACGCTCTTTCAGCCTTGCTGGAGAAACACTTCGGATTCGGTCTCGACATGTCAGCTTCTTATACGTTCGGACACTCCAAGTCTGTGAACGACGGTACTTCTTCCGTAGCTTACTCCAACTGGAAGTACAACTACTCCCGTGATACCAACAGCGGCAACGAACTCGGTTTCTCCAAATTCGATATTCCGCACCGCGTAATGGCTCAGGTAGCTTACACCACTCCGAAATACTGGAACAACTGGATGAGTACTTCTATCTCTGTCATCTACAACGGATTCTCCGGAAACCGTTACAGCCTGACCATGAACGAAACGTCCGACTTCAACGGCGACGGACAAAAGGGTAACTCCCTGCTGTACATCCCGACCGACGAAGAACTGAACAAGATGGAATTTGTGGATGCTACAAACAAGAAGGGAGAAGTGACCATGACCGCCGAAGAGAGCCGCCAGGCTTTCAAACAGTGGATTGAGGACGACGCTTACGCCAAGAACCACCGCGGACAGTATGCCGAACGTAACTCCAACCTCACCAAGTGGGAGCACGAAATCAATCTCCACCTGGCTCAAACCATCTATAATCCTAAGGGTTTGGGTAAGCTGGAATTTACTTTCGACATCATCAACTTCGCCAATATGCTGAATAAGAAGTGGGGAGCAACCTACGGCTCGCTCTACAACCTCTCACCGATTTCCGTTACGAAACTGACAACGGTAAACGGCCAGACCACTCCTAACTATATCTACAACAAGTCTGAAATCACCAAGAGCGATGTTTCTTCACGCTGGCACGCTCAGGTAGGTGTCCGCTTGACGTTCTAAGGATATTTTATTTTATGTTTATTTTTATGGTAGAGCTGTTCCGGGAGACCGGGGCGGCTCTATCTTTTTTTAGTTGTAGCGTCTTTTAATACTTCACCGTGAATATCACCGGATTGTGGTCGCTGCATAAATCCAGATCGGGAGAGTAGTAGTCGATGCATTCCAGTTCGGGTGAATGGAAGGCGTAGTCGATACGCAGCATGCGCTTGCCGTAACGGTAGGTGTACATATAGCCGTGTCCGCCCGTCTTGAAGCCGTCTTCGAGGAATCCGGAGAGCCGGCGGTAGGTGTAGGATGAGGGTAGGGAGTTGAAGTCGCCGCACACCAGTACGGGGTGAGGGGCGGCAATGGCGAGGTGACAGATGCTGTCGGTTTGGGCGGCACGTTTCACGAAGTTTTCATGCAGGGTTTCCGCCGCGTCCTGTACGGCCTGCGCTTCACGGCGGGTATTGTCGGTGGTGAGTTCGCGTTCCCATTTTTTACGGTTCCGGCTGACGCCGGTAGTTTGCAGGTGGTTGTTCAGCAGACGGATGGTGTCCGTACCCGCAACGATGTCGCACAGCATGCTGCAATTGGAGCTGTGGGGGTAGGTGATGAAGCGTCCGCCGGTGAGCGGGTAGCGGCTGAATACGGCGATGGGGAGAAGGCCGCGGATGGAGTCGTCTGCGGGGATAAGGGCGTATTGCCAGTGGGAAAGGGCGCGACGCAGGCTGTCTGCCGTGAAGTGTTTGTTGCCGCCGAATTCCTGAAAGCAGAGCACATCGACGTGCTGTTGCCGCATGTACCTGGCTATCTCTTTGCAGGAGTAGCCGGTGATTTCGTTTCCGAAGTTATGAACGTTGTAGGTGGCTACGGTGAGGTAACCGCCGGGTTTACCCTGATGGTTCGGTGCCGATGCCGTGGCGGGTATGTCACGGGCGGAACCGAACCGGATAACGGCCGTGAGGTACTCCCAATTGAAGAAGAAAGCTATCAGCGTGACGAACGCCCATTTCTTGCGTGCCACTGCCCAGCAGAGGGAGACAATCAGGCAGGAGACCAGCAATACCGGTACGGCAAGTCCCAGCAAGGGCATGACGGTGGAGCTTTCCGGATGGTAATGTCCGGAACGGGACGCGAGGACGGTGACGGCGGCCAGCACGAATGTGGCGGCTGTCAGTATCAGATGAAACAGGCTTTTGACGGCGGCTTTTCCCATGGTCGGCACCGGTGACTTATAAGGGCGTCGGAAGCTCCGGAGACGGGACTGCCGGAGCTTTGACGCTTACTCTTCTGTCGGTTATTTTATTACTGAGTTAATCGGTTTTCCGTCTAAGAAGGCTTTTACATTGTCCAGCATGATTTGCATGAGGCGTTCGCGGGCGGCGGCGCTTGCCCAGGCGATGTGCGGGGTGATGTAACAGTTTCTGGCGGTGAGCAGCGGGTTGTCGGCACGGGGCGGCTCTTGCGAGAGTACGTCCAGCCCGGCGGCGAAGATGGTGCCGTTGTTCAGGGCATCGGCAAGGTCTTGCTCGTTGATAAGCGGGCCGCGTCCGGTGTTGATGAGAATCGCGTTGGGCTTCATCTGTTTCAGGCGGGCGGCGTTAATCAGTTCGCGGGTGGAGTCGGTGAGGGGGCAGTGCAGGCTGATGATGTCGCAGTTGGCAAAGAGTTCGTCGAGCTCCGTTTTCTTGATTTCGGGGGGAAGCTGGAAAGGCGATTTGGATGTGTACGCATGTACTTCCATGCCGAAGCCGATGGCGATGCGGGCGGTGTTGTAGCCGGTTTGTCCGAGGCCGATGATACCGATTTTCTTACCGCGCAGTTCGATGAGCGGAGTGTCCCAGAAGCAGAAATCGGGACTGTCGCTCCAACGGCCGTTGCGTATCTCGTCGGTGTAGTGCTGCACCTGCTGGGCGATGTTGAGGATGTGCGCGAAGACCATTTGCGCGACGGACGGGGTGCTGTATGCCGGGATATTGGTAACGATGATGCCCCGCTCTTTGGCAGCGGCGGTATCGACGATGTTGTATCCGGTGGCAAGTACGCCGATGTATTTCAGGTCGGGCAGGGATGCGATGGTCGCCGCATCGAGCACGACTTTGTTCGTCAACAGGATATCTGCTCCGGCTGCACGTTCAAGTACTTCGGTGGGGGCGGTACGTTCGTAAATGGTACATTCGCCCAGGCTTTTCAGTTCGTCCCAGGAGAGGTCTCCGGGGTTGGCGGCGTAGCCGTCTAATGCTATTATTTTCATGGGGTTATGAGTTATAAGTTATGAGTTATGAGTTATGGGGGTCATTTCGCTTTCCCCACAAACTGTCCATTCTTTCCTTATGCTTCTGTTCGGCGGGATTGTCCTGAGGATGCCAGATGCGGCAGTCTTTCAGGTCGTCGGGCAGGAACTGCTGGCGGACGAAATTGCCGGGATAGTCGTGGGCGTATTTATAGTTGCCGCCGTAACCGAGCTGTTTCATCAGTTTGGTGGGGGCGTTGCGCAGGTGCAGGGGAACGGGCAGGTTGCCTGTCTGCCGCACCAGTTCGAGGGCGTCGTTGATGGCCATGTAGGCGGAGTTGCTCTTGGGACTGGTGGCGAGGTAGATGGTAGTCTCCGCCAACGGGATGCGTCCTTCAGGCCAGCCTACTTTCATGATGGTGTCGAAGCAGGCATTGGCCAGCAGCAGGGCGTTGGGATTCGCCAGTCCGATGTCCTCGGAAGCGGAAATGACGAGACGGCGGGCTATGAAAGCGGGGTCTTCACCGCCCTCTACCATGCGTGCCAGCCAGTAGATGGCTCCGTCGGGGTCGCTGCCGCGGATGGACTTGATGAAAGCGGAGATGATGTCGTAGTGCATCTCTCCGTCTTTGTCGTAGGCGAGGGGATTCTGCTGAAGGCGCTCGGTCACCATCTCGTCGGTAATGACAACGGGGTCGCCGGCTTCGGACTGCACGACGAGGTCGAGGATATTAAGCAGTTTGCGGGCATCGCCGCCACTGTAACGGAGCATGGCGGTTGTCTCCTTGAGCTCTATCCGGCGCTCTTTCAGCTGGACATCTGTGGTTATGGCGCGCCGGAGCAGTTCCAGAAGGTCGTCTTTCTCCAGTGATTTCAGTACGTAGAGCTGGCAACGGGAGAGCAGCGGACGGATTACCTCGAACGAGGGGTTCTCCGTGGTAGCGCCTATCAGCGTCACCGTTCCCTGTTCCACAGCGCCGAGCAGGGAGTCTTGCTGCGACTTGCTGAAACGGTGTATTTCATCGATGAACAGTATCGGGCTTGCCTGCGAGAAGAAGCGGTTGCTCTTGGCGCGGTCTATCACGTCGCGTACGTCCTTTACACCGCTGGTCACAGCGCTGAGGGTGTAGAACGGAGTTTCCAGCTTGTTGGCTATAATCTGTGCAAGCGTCGTCTTGCCCACTCCCGGCGGGCCCCATAGGATGAACGAGGAGATGCGTCCCGCATCAATCATCTTGCGCAGTACCGCTCCTTGTCCTACCAAGTGTTTCTGACCGATGTACTCGTCTAATGTCTTTGGCCTAAGCCGTTCTGCTAATGGTTGCATGGTATGAGTTATAAGTTATGAGTTATGAGTTATTGGGTTGTGGGGGGGATGATGGGATTTCTTGGAAGTTATGATGGTAGAGGTTATCATTTTATGTAGTTCGTTGCAATCTTGGTATAAAGAGTCATATTGCTTCGGGTCGATATATTGGGTTCTTTTCAATAGTTCAAGCCAATATAGGGTTTCTGCACATTCTTTTTGGGCAATGGCATGTTTATGAATGAAATCGGCTGTGGACTCTGCATATATCCCTTCACTGATGTTTGCTCCAATAGAGGTGCCGCTCCGTAATATCTGTTTCGCCATAACCTTTTCCTGCTTTTTATCATTCAGAAAATGATATAGATTGACAATGCGTATCGCAAAATCCATGGCTTTCTCTTTCAATATACTTTCCTTCATATCCCCCAAAATAACTCATAACTTATAACTCATAACTCCTAAAATATCATCAATATCATAAACCTCACTCCGCCTTTCTTCACGCCGGGGATGTCGGTGTAGGTGAGGCGGCGCACATATTCTATGTGCAGCAGTTTGAAGATGTTGTAGATACCTACGCTGGCTTCGACGTAGGGAGTATTGCTCATGATATGGCTGGTGGGCATGCCGTCGCGCATCGGGAAGAGGAAGAGGTCGGGGTTGCCGCTTTTGTACGGGTTGTTCTTGTCCGTCAGTGTGCCCCACATGCCTCGGATGCGGAACATCTCTCTCCACTTCAGCTTCTTGATGAGGGGGATGCGGTTGAAGAGCTTTCCGTTCATGTCGTAGCTGAGGGCGAGTGAGGCGTAGCGGTCGTTCAGGAACTCCATGTTGTTGATGAGGTTGAACGATTCGTTGTTCTGGGTGATGTACGAGAGGTTCGCCATCGGCAGGTTCAGCAACGGGAAGGGCACGGTGTTCCATTGCGCGCCGGCACGGGCGGTAACGTCCAGCTTACCCCACGAACCGAACCAGAAGCGTTTGCGGATGCTGGCTTCCGTAAGGTTGAAGTTGTATTCGCCCCCAAGCACGCCTTTCAGGCCGACGGTGTGAGAGAGGGTGAACGTGGGCGCATCCAGCGATACGGGTACACGGCGCTGCTTGGTGTTGACGAACGTCTCACCGGGGGCGTAACGCAGCGTCAGTCCCAGCTCGGTGGTGGTGACGTCGTGCACCAGGGTATTCTTCTCGTCCCATTCGCCGGGGGTGGAGCCGTTGTTCTTCCAGTATTGCAGCATACCGGCGGGCTGGTCGTTGCGGTGGCGCGCCATTGCCTTGACGGAGAAGCCGGATTGAGTTTCGAGTTCGTAGGTCAGGGTGGCGTCGCGCATGTACGACATCTGGTCTACGGTAGTCCATTTCCAGCCGACGAACATATTGTCCTTGTCCGTGGCCAGGTACTTGTCCATGGGAGACATCACGTCGTAGGTGTACTGGAAGGCGAGGTAATGCTTGGGGAACTCCCAAAGGACGTACTCGCGCTTGTTGAAGGAGTAGGCGGCCTGTCCGGAGTAGAACCATTTCTTGTCGCGCGTACCGTAGGCTCCGTAACCGCTGAAGCTCCAGTGCGGATGCAGGTTGCCGGTGGTCATGCCGCTGAGACGGAAACGGGTGCCGTTCACGTAGTTGCTGGTAATCATGGTGTTGATGGGACCAAAGTCGAACTTGCTGGGATGCTTCTTGCTGCCCGTCTCCACGAAGTTCTCGATGAGCGCCTTTGCACCAAATATGACGTATTTGAAGCCCGGTATCTGTTCGATGCGGTTCATGAACACGTCCATGGAGCTCTCTTTCTTGGTGAGCGGCACCTGGCGTACTTTGGCCCAGTATTCGTCGCTCTTGGCAAGCATGTTGGCTTCTTTGATGACGTTTCCTTTCAGGCGGAACAGGCGGGGCTCTATCTCATCGAATTTGTAGTCGCTGTACTTGGTGGTGCGCTGCACTTCCAGGCCTTGTATGCCTTTCATCAGGGCGAGCTCCACGGTCATGTCGTCGTCGGTGAGTACCCAGTTGCCGTCGGGCAGTTGCTCGAACTGCTGCACGATGTCGAGGTTCTCCACGAAGTTGACGCCTGTCTTCTTGGGCAGGTTCATGATGGCTTTCTTTACGGCGTAGGTGGAGTCTTTCACCACGTACAGGTGTCCGGTGAAGCCGAAGTCCTGCGAGTTCTGGGGTACGAAGGTGAGGTGCACGCATTCCTGCTTGTCCACCATGAGGGTGTCCATCAGGTAGAACTTATAGAAGCTGATGGCTCCGCGTCCGATAGGGCTGACGAAGCGGCGTTGCAGCAGGCGGATATCGTCGTCGTAGATGTTGACGTCGGAGAACACGTCGGTGAGGATGGTGCCCAGCATATCGCCCGTATTGAAGAATTCTTCGATACCGTTGGAGTTCATTCCCTCGATGATGGTTTTCTCGCTCTTGGGACTTTTGCGGTAGATGGTCTTGGAAGCCGTCTCCTTGATGGAGATGGGCAGAATCATCTTGTTGGTCTTGGGCGACACTTCCACCTGGTCTTTGAAGAAAGAGAATTTCTTGTAGATGCCTTTCTCCATTTTCTCCGGCGTGACGTCGTTGATGGACATCTTCATCTTCTCGTATTTCTGGTACTGGTAGTAGTCGTTCTCCTCGAGCTTCAGGGCTTTCTTGTTCTCGATGACCTTCTTCATGAACTCCACGGCGGGGTTGTTCTTGCGCGAGTACTTCTCTTTCTTGGGCTTGACGACGACTTCGGAAAGCATCACGTCGGCGGGTGTCAGCTTTACGTTGAGTACTTTCGTGCCGGGGGCGAACTTCACTTTCTTGGTGATGTAGCCTATGGCGGAGAAGGTCAGTTCATCCCAGCCTTTACGTGTCTCCACCTGGTATTCTCCGTCAGCGTTGGAGATGCCGCCTATGCCTTTTCCTTCGTATTGTACGGTGATATACATCAGCGGTTCGTGGGTGAGGGAGTCCGTTATAACGCCTCTTATCTGTGCTGATGCGCCGGCAGAGGCGAATAGTAAAAGCAAGAGGATGAGGGTAATGCTATATATTCGTTTCATACGTTTCATAATCAAGCCGCAAAGTTAACAATTTACTGTTAATCAAGAAGCAAATATATTTTAAAGAATGAGAGGGATGTTTAAGAGGGTGAGGCCGCCGTTCGGGCGTTTTCTCACTTTATTTCCCCCTCTTGTTTGTTAATATTGACAGAATAGAACGGGATTTGCGCAGGATAGTGACGATGGGTCGAATCGGCGTTTTGAGTTTTTTATACAATTGAATACATTTGTCTTATCAAATCACAAAATATATTGTATTATGAAAAAGTTATTTGTATTGGTTTTGGTTGCAATGGTGTCTACTGTAACCTTTGCGCAAATCTCTTGGAATGCGAAAGCAGGTATTAATATGAGTAAATTGACCGGTGGTGAGGGGGCCGACATGAAAGTGGGCTATCAGCTGGGTGTGGGCATGGAATATGCTTTTACCGATATGTGGTCTGTCCAGCCGTCGTTGATGATTGTGGGTAACGGAGCCAAATTTGATTACGGTGGCGGAGAGTCCGAAAAGTTCAAACCTACCTATTTGCAGATTCCTATCATGGCGGCAGGCCGTTTTCCGGTGACTGAAAGCATAAACATCGTCGGTAAGGTGGGTCCGTATCTGGGCTTTGGTCTGGGCGGCAAATGCGACGGCGAAAAGATTTTCAAATATGACGAGGATACCGGTGAAGGCTGGGACGCCAAACGCTTCGACTTCGGTTTGGGCTTCGGCGTGGGTGCCGAATTCGGCAAGTACCTGGTCGGCCTGGACTTCCTGTTCGGTCTGACGGAAGTGATGGATTGGGGCAAAGATTCTCCGAAGAATATGTCTATCGCTCTCTCGGTAGGTTACAAATTCTGATTACAGAAACATAATAACAGACTGACTTAAACTATTTTTCTTTTATTGTACAGTGTTTAGTGTGGGTATGGCAGCTAATGACCATACCCTTTTTTATATGTAAAAATCGCCTCGTAAAACGAGCGGATTCGTCTTACGGGGCGAAATAATTCGTCTTGCGGAATGGATAAATTCATCTCACGGGATGAGCCGGCTCATGTGGCGGGATGATTTTCCGGACGATTTCTATATCTTCTCCCCGTTTATCAGCGTCTGTACGATGCGCTCGGCGGTACGTCCGTCCCAGCGGTCGGGCAGGGTGGTGTGCTTCCATTCGCCGTGCAGCAGCTTGTCGAGGGCGGCGGAGAGGGCGAAGGAGTTCTCGCCTACGAGTTCGTTGGTTCCGATGCGCCAGGTTTCGGGATGCTCGGCGTAGGTGTTGAGCGTGATGCAGGGCACGTCGAGGAAGGTGGCTTCTTCGGCTATGTTGCCGGAGTCGGTCACGATGCCTTTGGCCTGGTTGATGAGGAAGCCGAAGTGCAGGTAGCTCTGGGGCGGCAGGATGTGCAGCCGGGGCATGTCGAGCCCCAATGACTTGATGGCGCGCTCCACGTACGGATGCACGGGGGCTACGATGGGCATGTCGCCTGCTTTCCCGGCCAGCGTCTGCATCAGGGAGCCGAGCACGGCTTTCTTTTCCAGCAGGTCGTGGCGGTTCAGGGTGAGCAGGAGATAGCCGCCCTTGCGCAGTCCGAGGCTGGAGAACCAGAGCGGCTGTACAAGGCGGTGGCGGTTGTAGCGGATGGTATCGATGAGGATATTGCCTACGTAATGGATGTATTCGGGTATCATGCCTTCTTGGTTGAGGTTGCGGTTGGCTACCATGCCGGCGGTGAAGAGATAGTCGGAGATGGCGTCTACAATCGTACGGTTGACCTCACGCGGCATATTCATGTCGAACGAGCGGGTTCCGGCTATGACGTGCGCCACTTTCAGCCCGCGCTTCTTGGCTACGATGGCGCAACTCATGGTGGCGGTCATGTCGTCCACCACGAGCACCACCCGTGCGGGGTGTTCGTTGAGCTCCTGCTCGAAGGCCAGCATGATGGCGGCCGCCACTTGGGAGTGGTCGCGTCCGCCGATGCCCAGGTAGGCGTCGGGCTTGCGCATGGCAAGGTCGGAGAAGAGCGAGGCGTCCAGGGTGGTGTCGTCCTGTGCTCCGGTGTACACTATGCGGTAGGAGATGTTCTTGCCTGCCTCTCTGGCTGCGTCGATGGCGCGGCAGAGGGGGGCGATCTTCATAAAGTTGGGACGTGCGCCCGATACGATGGTTATTTTCATTGCCGATATAAATTGATGAGACAAAAATACACTTTCTTAGGGAAATTATTTGTTACTTTGCAGAAAAAGAAATGCCCTCATGCCAACATTTGTTCAGATACTCGACTTCATTGGTACGTTCGCTTTCGCCATCAGCGGCATACGGCTGGCTTCGGCGAAACGTTTCGACTGGTTCGGAGCCTATGTGGTGGGCTTCGTGACGGCCATCGGCGGCGGTACGATACGCGACCTGCTGCTGGATGTGACTCCCGGCTGGATGACCGACCCCATTTATCTGATATGTACCGGACTGGCGTTGCTGTGGGTCATCTTCTTCGGAAAGCATCTTATCCATCTGCACAATACGTTTTTTATATTCGACACAATCGGTCTGGCGCTGTTTACGGTGGTGGGCGTGGGCAAGAGCCTTGCGCTGGGCTATCCTTTTTGGGTGGCCATCATCATGGGCAGCATTACCGGAGCGGCGGGCGGCGTGATACGCGATGTCTTTATCAACGAGATACCGCTCATATTCCGTAAGGAGATTTACGCGATGGCGTGCGTGGTGGGCGGTACGGCGTATTGGCTTTGCGAACTTGCCGGCATGCAGTCTTACGGCTGTCAGGTGATAGGCGGAATATCCGTGTTCATCACCCGTATTCTGGCTGTGAAATATAAGATTTGCCTGCCCATACTGTCGGGCAACGACGGAGAGGAGCAAGGGAAAGAAAATTGACTTCGCCCGTTTCTCTCCGATAGATGTGTCTGCCTGTAATGATGTTCTGCTTTCATTACAGGCAGACACATTTTAATTATTCCCTCTGATGCGCCCTTTCCGTAGACATCTTTTTGTTTATCTTATGGTAATAATTGTCATAAATCAGCGGTGAAATTGTACTTCCTGCTGAATTTCAGCCGCTTCGCTTCACCCGAAAACTGTCAAAATAGGGGGTGAAATCTGTCAAATGATAGTTTTCACCCCAAAGAATACCCGTATTTCATCCCTCAAGACTTGGAAACTTCCGTATACTTGCAATCACTAAACCGAAACGAATATTAACCATTTAAAAAAATTAGCAAAGTATGAACACTTACAGTTTTAGAAAAGATTTACTTGCCGTGCAAGAAGAACTGCTTCGCTTTGCATACAAATTGACGGCCGATCGGGAAGAAGCGAATGATTTGTTGCAGGAGACCTCTCTTAAAGCCTTGGATAATGAGGATAAATATGAACCTGATACCAACTTTAAAGGTTGGATGTATACCATTATGCGTAACATCTTTATAAATAACTACCGGAAGATAGTTCGTGAACAGACTTTCGTAGACCAGACCGATAATCTGTATCATCTGAGCATGCCGCAGGATTCCGGCTTCGCCAGCACCGAAGGCGCCTACGACCTGAAAGAAATGCACCGCATCGTCAATTCATTGCCACGTGATTATAAAGTACCCTTCTCCATGCATGTCTCCGGATTTAAATACCGCGAAATAGCCGAACGCCTCGGACTCCCCCTCGGAACAGTAAAAAGCCGCATCTTCTTTACAAGACAGAAATTACAGGAAGAGTTGAAAGACTTCATTTAGTAAATTGAGAATTGAGAATTAAAAATTGAGAAATAGAGAACGAACATCGCGCAGCCTATTTCTCAATTTTTAATTCTCAATTCTCAATTTACCAAATGATATAAAACATATCTTTTGAGTGAATAATTATGGGGTTATTTTGACTATATGTCAGAATAATCCTTTATATTTGTATGTATCAAGTTAACCGAGTGACCAAATAGCTAATTACCTATTACAATGAAAAAAGAAATCAAATTCAGTCTTGTTTACCGCGATATGTGGCAGTCGTCCGGTAAATACCAGCCGCGAGTAGACCAGTTGGTACGTATCGCACCGTTGATAATCGAAATGGGCTGCTTTGCACGTGTCGAGACCAACGGCGGAGCTTTCGAGCAAGTGAACCTTCTCTATGGTGAGAACCCTAACAAGGCAGTCCGCGCCTTTACCAAGCCTTTCAACGATGCGGGCATACAGACCCACATGCTCGACCGCGGACTGAATGCGCTGCGTATGTATCCCGTTCCCGCCGATGTGCGCCGGCTGATGTACAAGGTGAAGCATGCGCAAGGCGTGGATATCACCCGTATCTTCTGCGGACTGAATGAAACGCGCAACATCATCCCTTCCATCCGCTATGCGCTCGAAGCGGGCATGATACCGCAGGCAACGCTCTGTATCACTCATTCGCCCGTACATACGGTGGAGTACTACGCCCGCATAGCCGACAAACTTATTGAAGCGGGAGCGCCCGAAATCTGCTTGAAGGACATGGCGGGCATCGGCCGTCCGGGTATGCTGGGCGAACTGACGAAAGCCATCAAGGAGAAACATCCCGACGTGCTGATACAGTATCACGGCCATAGCGGACCGGGGCTTTCAATGGCTTCCATCCTCGAGGTATGCGAAAACGGAGCCGATATCATAGATGTGGCCATGGAACCCATGTCGTGGGGAAAGGTGCATCCGGACGTTATTTCCGTACAGGCCATGCTGCGCGACAAGGGTTTCCGGGTGCCCGACATCAATATGAAGGCCTATATGAAAGCGCGCGCCATGACGCAGGAGTTCATAGACGACTTCCTCGGTTACTTTATGGACCCCACCAACAAGCATATGTCGTCCCTGCTCTTGAAGTGCGGGCTTCCGGGCGGTATGATGGGCTCCATGATGGCGGACTTGAAAGGTGTACATTCCGGTATCAACATGATACTGAAAGGCAAGAACCAGCCCGAACTCAGCATAGACGACCTGCTGGTGATGCTTTTCGACGAAGTGGAATATGTATGGCCTAAGCTGGGCTATCCGCCTTTGGTGACTCCGTTCAGCCAGTACGTGAAGAACGTGGCGCTGATGAACGTAATGCAACTGGTGAAAGGAGAAGAACGCTGGACGATGATCGATAATCATACCTGGGACATGATTCTGGGCAAGAGCGGACGTCTGCCGGGTGAGCTGGCTCCCGAAATCATAGAGCTTGCCAAGTCCAAAGGTTACGAGTTTGTCGACACAGACCCGCAATCCAACTATCCGGACGCTTTGGACGAATACCGCAAGGAAATGGACGAGAACGGCTGGGAATATGGTGAGGATGATGAGGAGCTTTTTGAACTGGCTATGCACGACCGCCAATACCGCGATTATAAGTCGGGTGTTGCCAAGAAACGTTTCCGTGATGAGTTGGAGCGTGTAAAGGATGCTTCTATGGCAAAGAGCGGATACTCGGAAGAGGAGATAAAGAAGCTGAAACGCGCCAAAGCAGACCCCGTTATTGCGCCGTCCAAGGGGCAGGTGCTTTGGGAAGTTTCCGTGGAAGGTCCGTCTTCGGCGCCGTTTATCGGGCGTAAGTATCAGCACGACGAGGTGTTCTGCTATCTCTCTACGCCGTGGGGTGAGTACGAAAAGGTAATGACCGGATTTACAGGCCGTGTTGTCGAAGTATGTGCCCGGCAGGGTGCTAACGTCAACAAGGGAGACGTGATAGCGTACATCCAGCGAAGCGATATCTTCGCGTAGCGGTTGTCATTCGGAACGGAGCGAGGAATCTCTTCTCTTCACATCGATAAAGAGAGGGGATTCTTCGTCGCTACGCTTCTCTGAATGACAGGATGTAAGCCTTATCCGGGCGTTGGCGTATGCTTTCCTACTTTAAATATTTCTTTATCATTTGTTTCAGAACTTCTTGCGTATAGGGCTTTGTCAGGAAGTCATTGCATCCCGCGTCAATCGCGGCCTGTTTGTCGTGCTCGTAGGCATAGGCGGTGAGGGCGATGATGGGTGTCTTTGGCGAAAGCTCACGAATGATTTTCGTTGCGTCCAATCCGCCGAGATTGGGCATTTTCATATCCATCAGAATCAATTCAGGATGCAGTTCCTCGAACATGGTTACGGCTTCCATACCGTCTTTGGCACGTTCCAGGCGGCATAGCTTTCCTAAAATGGCTTTGACGAGGATGTAGTTGCTGTCCGTATCTTCGGCTATCAGTATGGTGGGGGCTTTAGAGGCTTCGGGCTCTTGAGGTTTTTGAAGCTCTTGCGGCTCTTTACGGGAGCCGGAAACCGTATCGCTCTTTTCTGTATTGCCGGATGCGTTCAAGTTTGTTCCGGACGTCTTGTTTTGTCCGTCTGCCGTTTCTTTTTGTTTGGCTGCCGCTTCTTTTTTACTCTCCGACAGAGGCAGGGTAAAGAGGAAAGTCGTCCCTTTTCCCATTTCCGAGCTGACGGATATGGTGCCGCCCAACCGTTCGATAATGGTTTTGCAGATAGACAATCCCAGTCCCGTACCTTGCGCAAAATTATTCACCTTCACAAAGCGTTCGAAGACCTTTGACAGTTTGTCGGCCTCGATGCCGATACCGGTGTCGCTGACGTGGAACTCTATTTCGTTTCCTTTGCGGCGGTATCCGTAACTGACGCTGCCGTTTGTGGTAAATTTGAAGGCATTGCCGATAAGGTTGGACACCACCTGGAAAATACGGTTCTTGTCTCCCTCGATGACAATATCCTCGTCCGAAGCCTCATAGACCAATTCTACTCCCATCGGACAACGGAATTTCAGCGCGTTGTATATCTCGTTGCAGAGCAGATGCAGACGCATCGGAGCAATGGTGAACTCTACCATGCCGGCCTCAATCTTGGAGAGGTCCAGAATTTCGTTTATCAGTTGCAGGAGCCTTTCGTTGTTGGCTTCCACGATGTCGTAGTAGTTTTTGCGTTCTTCGGCATCGGTACTTTCGGCGATGATTCTGGAGAAGCCTACGATGGCATTGAGCGGGGTGCGTATCTCGTGGCTCATATTGGCAAGGAAAGCCGACTTCAATTGGTCGGAAGTCTCCGCTTTCTCTTTGGCCACGAGCAGTTCCCGCTTCATCCGTTCCATTTCGGTGATGTCCCATTCGATGCTCAGCAGGATAGGGGGGAAGTCGTCGCTTTCGATGCGCATCTTCCGTTTGTCCAGAAAGATGGACTTGCCGTTTTGGTCGTGCTCCTCGGTAATCCAGTGTTTCTCTACTCCGGTTCGGGCTATTTCGATGTCCTGCGTTCTCTTTTCCTGTGCGACGTCGAAGGGGTAGAAGTCGAAGTCGTCCTTGCCCAGCGCTTCTTTCAGGGGAATGTTGCGGTTGTACGATTCGCGGTTGCGGTACAGGTATTTAAAGCCGCTTCGGATGTCTTTTACCACGATGCCGGCGGGAAGATTCTCGATGGTCTTGTCCAGAATCTGACTGAACCGCTTGATTTGCTGCTCATTCTTGATGCGCTGGGTGATGTCCCGGCCGAAACCCCAGAGAATGGCTTCGCCTTTGTCGCTCGTCACCCAATAGGCGCTTCCTTCCATGGCCAGTACTTCGGGATGGTCGGGCAGGGGATTGTAGAGGACGAAGCCGCTGCGTTTTTCTCCCTTTTTGAGGGAGTGGAGCAGTCCCTGCCAGAAGTTTCCGCCCGGCGTATTCATGTCTATCCGGTAGATGTTCAGTTCGCTGATGTCGTCCGCCACGCCGATGTTGTGATGCTCCCGGAAGCGGCGGTTGGCAAAGACGAGCGTACCGTCCTCGTGGGCGGCGAAGATGTCTTCGGTGGAGTTGTTGATGGCGTGTGTCAGCAGGTTGATGTCGTTGCGCCGTTGCTGGATGTCGGTGATGTTTTGTATGTACCCTTCCAGAAGGATGTTTCCGTCGGGTTGTTTCTCGTATGAGAAGGTTTTCAGGCGGATATAGAACACCCGCTTCCGGAAATGGATGCGATAGTCTATGCTGGCTTCCATATCTCCTTGCAGGTTCTGTATCAGCCATTTGCCGAATACTTCCCTGTCTTCGGGCAGTATGTGCGTCTTGTAGTCTTCGAGCAGGATTTCCTGCTCCTCTTCGGTACACATCACGCCGGAGTGTCCGGTGTAGCAGAAGGATTTCTTGCCGGAGTCGTATTGCCATCTGCCGATGAGGGCGGCTTTCTGTATTTCGTTGAGTTCGCGATTCGTCTTTTCCAGTTTCAGTTTGCGCTGGCTTCGCTCGGTGATGTCACGGTATTGGCAGAGCACCATATCTTCGTAGGGGCGCATGATGCACTTGAAGAAGTAGGTGGTGTCGCCGATGGCCAGCTCGTAGTTCCGGCTGGAGACTTCCCTGCGCGTAAGTACTTTCTTGAACTCGGGGTATACCTGCCGGTAGGTGACTGGGGGAAGCAACCGGAGTATGTTCTTGCCCAGCAACCGGTCTTCTTTCAGGAACCACATGTCTACGTTGTACACTGCGATATCCACGCATATGCCGTTCCTGTCCAATAAAATCATGGTGTCCGAGGTCAGTTTCAGCAACTCTTCGGCCTTCTCTGAGTTTTTCAGGATGTTTTTCATATTTCTCTTGTTTTATGCCCTTCGTGCTTTTTCCCATGCACCGCCGGTTTGCCCCCGTCGTTTGCGCAGATAGTTGAAACCACGGATAACGTTGATGTTCATGAAAAGGAAATAATAAGGAACAAAGAGTATCTTGTTTTTGATGTGTTTCGTTGACAGGTAATAACCCAGGCTCGCCATGAGATAGAACAGCGTTTGCAACAGCCAGATGACGGCATAGAGCAGAGGACGGTCTGTCGTAAAAATAAGAATCGCGTTGAGAGGGAGCAGCAGGAATAACAGGACGGGCGTAAGCGACCACCTCAGTACGCGGTGGGATATGTATTGAAAGCTGAATACGCCGTAGCGGAACGGGTTGAGCAACGCACGCAGACGCCGGACGGACTGCAGGCCGCCGGCAGCGATGCGCACTTTGCGCTTTTCTTCTTCGCGCATGTCTGCCGAACCGTTTTCCACGGCGTAGGCGTCGGCGCAATAGGCAATGGTATATCCACGCATCACGATGCGCAGGGAGAGGATGAAATCGTCCAGTAATGTGTCCGCAGGCATCTCCTCGAACAGCTCGCGACGGATGGCAAACAGCTCTCCGGCTGCTCCTACGGCCGAGTAGAGGCGGGAGTCGAGTTTCTTGAGGGCGGATTCGTATTTCCAGTAAAGACCTTCGCCGCCGGATGCGGCATTGTCTTTGGCCTGTACGGCGATGCGCTTTTCTCCGGCTACGCAGCCCGTTTCGGGATTGGCGAATGCGTGTACAATCTTACGCAGCGCTTCACGGTTGAGGTGCGTATTGGCGTCGGTGAATACGACAATCGGCGTGGTGACGAAGTGAATGCCACGGTTCAGAGCGGCGGTCTTGCCCTGTCTTTGGGGCTGATGAAGCACGGTGGCCTGCGGCCAGCGCGAAAGACGCTCGTTGGTACGGTCGTTGCTGCCGTCCGTAACCCAAAGGATGTGCAGCTTGTCTGCCGGATAGTCCAGCGCAAGGCAGTTGCGCATCTTGTCGTCTATGACATCTTCTTCGTTGTAGGCGGCGATAAACAGGGTCAGTTCGGGAAGCCGGCTGTCTGCCGGCAGGGGCGGGATGACTGTTTTGCGAAAACATTCCTTTAGTCTGACCAGAACGTAAAGGAGCATTCCATAACCTATATACGTATAGAATACAATGAATAAACTTATCCAAAAGATAATTTCGCAAGTTTTCATCTGTATCAGATTCTTATATTTCTATTTCGGGAGCTTGGGGATTAACGCCCAAAATTATGGATAATCTTTTGGCGGTGCAAGGAAAAGGGAGAATTTATTAGTGGTTAGCGATTTAGGGCGGATGATTGGCATTTAGTGTTTAAAACGCTTCTGTCATGTTGAAGTAGAACAGCGTTTGTTTGTTTACCGTGTTCTTGCCTAAGTCCAGACGAACGTTCATACGGGGCTGAACTTCGATGCGCAGACCTACGCCGTAGTTGGGCAGTACGCCTTCTATCTTGCCCATGGTAGGGCCCATGAAGCCGCATCCCGTCCAGGCTACGAAGCCGATGTGGTGCAGCAGGCGTTTCATCCAGTTGCCACGGTCGGTGTTTATCATCTGGCGGTATTCGGCCATGACGACGTGCGAGGATTTATCACGATATTGTCCCATGTAGTAGCCGCGCAGGTCGAAAGGGGTACCGGTCAGCGAATACTGGGTGAGGGGGACATTGCCGAATACGTTCTTGCTTTGCGCGGTCCAGGCGAATACCTTGCGGTGGCCTACGGACTTGTATTGGCGGTAGTCCAGTTCCAGACGGTAGAAATTGTTGTCGCTGCCGAACGCCTTGCTGTACATCATGCCCCGGAAGTCCAGATACACGCCCTTGTAGGCATTGGCGGGGATATCGCGGCTGTCGTAGGTCAAGAGGAAGCCGAGGCCGGAGTTGAAGTTCTTGTAACCGTTGGCTGTACCGCCGGCTGCCATGTAGTCGGGCTCTTCGATGAGATGTTTGGCGGGGTCGGTTATCTTGTCGTAGTTGATGTCTACCTGCGGACCGGCGAAGACGTTGCTTTCTCCCAGACGGAACAGGAACCACGGGTTGATTTGTATGCCGCTGTAACGGTATTTGCTGGTACTGTCGCTGCGGACATAATTCTTGTTGGTACTGTAACCGATGCCGTAGAAGTTGTCTTCCGTATTCTTGTAGACGAACTTTCCGAAGATACGGAAACGGTCGCCTTTAAAGAAAAGCTGCGGCTTTACCATCAGATTGACGCCGCCTTTAAACATATAGGCTATGGACATGGGCAGCACCGAACGCAACTGTGTGGTATCGCCGGGGTTCATGCGGAAAGTCATCAGCGCGCTTCCGCCTACCAGCGCGCCGAAATCGGGCGTATAGCTGGGACCGCCTAATATGTTATAATGGAAATTTCTGCGAGCCACCCTTTGTTTGCGCAATTCCTTTTTGGTCAGTGCGGGAGTAGTGTCGTTGGTAGCTGTAACGGTCTGCTCTTGTGCTGAAACAGTCGTCAGTATCAATATCAGAGTAAATATACCCAGTATGTATCTTTTCATATCGTACGAATGTGGCTGCAAAGAAAACTATTTTATTTGAATTGGTTTTGAGCGGAATAGATAATAAATCTAAAGAGGGCACTAAAATTATCAAAAAAGACATTACATTTGCTTTCCATTCCATGGTGAGGCAGTTTTTTCGGCCTGTCTTCATTATCGGATAACCTGCATGACAACTATTTTGAAATAAACAAACATATATCTGAAATGAACAAACGTATTTTATCCGTAATTGTTTTCAGCGCCGCGCTGCTGTCGGTGCAGGCACAGGACGGCAAGGGCGGGATAAGCCCCGCCATGCTCGGCCGGATTCAACAGAGTTATCGAGGCACGCCTTCCGACAAGGCGCTGCGTAATGCCATTGGCAATAACGACATCCGCAAACTGGCGCTCAACCAGGAGAATATGCAGGACATGGACACCCATTTCTCCATCAAGGTGGACTCCAAAGGCATCACCGATCAAAAGTCTTCCGGCCGTTGCTGGCTCTTTACAGGGCTGAACGTAATGCGTGCCAAGACTCTTGCACGCTATGGCTTTCAGTCGTTTGAGTTCTCGGAGATATATCCTTTCTTCTGGGACCAGTTGGAGAAGTCTAATCTGTTTCTGCAAGGCATCATCGACACCGCCAAAAGTCCGTTGGAAGACCCGACCGTGGAATGGCTTCTGAAACATCCGTTGAGCGATGGCGGTACATTCACCGGAGTGGCGGACATCGTTTCCAAGTATGGCCTTGTGCCCAAGAGCGCCATGCCGGAAACGAACAGCAGCGAGAATACCGCCCGTATGGCCGCTCTCATCTTTTTAAAACTGAAGGAGTACGCCCTTCAACTCCGTGACCTTGCCGCCAAAGGCGCTACGCCTGCCGCCCTGGAGAAAGAGAAAACCGCCATGCTCGGTACCGTCTACCGTATGCTGGTGCTGAACTTGGGTGTTCCGCCTACGGAATTCGACTACGTGCGTACCGATGCCAAAGGCAACCCGGTAGAAACGGAACATCACACCCCGATGTCTTTCCTTGAGAAATACGGTGACAAACAATTGCTCACCAACTACGTAATGCTGATGAACGACCCCAGCCGGGAGTATTACAAATGTTATGAAATAGACTACGACCGCCACCGCTACGACGGCAAGAACTGGACTTACGTCAACCTGCCCGTAGAGGACATCAAGCAAATGGCTGTCGCCTCGCTGAAAGACAGTACCATGATGTATTTCTCCTGCGATGTCGGTAAGTTCCTGAATTCGGAACGCGGCTTGCTCGATGTGAAAAACTATGACTACGAGTCGCTCATGGGAACTACCTTCGGAATGAATAAGAAACAACGCATCCAAACCTTCTCCAGCGGCTCTTCCCACGCCATGACGCTCATGGCGGTAGATTTGGACAAAAACGGAAAACCCGTCAAGTGGATGGTTGAAAACAGTTGGGGCGCTGACAGCGGCTACAAAGGCCATCTCATCATGACGGACGACTGGTTCGACGAATATATGTTCCGTCTGGTCGTAGAAACCAAATACGTCCCCGCCAAGATAATGGAGCTCTTCAAACAGAAACCCGTCCGCCTGCCTGCATGGGACCCTATGTTCGCCGAAGAGAAAGAAATAGGAGTTAGTGATTAGTGGTTAGTGATTAGTGATTAGCGATTAGTGATGAGTGATTAGTGATTAGTGATGAGTGATTAGGGGGTAGTAATGGGGGATGGGTACCCTGCGGAGTTATAGCGCAGCCCACTAATCACTCATCACTAACCGCTCATCACTATTCTCGTGTTCGTTAACGAAAGGAATTACGGAAATTTCTCCGTAATTCCTTTCTTTTTTGCTCTTTATTCACATTCTTTTTTGCTACTTTTGCGGGCAAATTAATGAAACCATTATTTTATATAAACGCATGGCAAATGTAATTAAGTTACGCAAAGGCCTTGACATTAACCTGAAAGGTAAAGCTGCCGAAGAGTTCATGTCTGTGAAAGAGCCGGGATTCTACTCGTTGGTTCCCGATGATTTTACAGGTATCACTCCGAAAGTGGTGGTGAAAGAGCAGGAGTATGTAATGGCCGGGGGACCCTTGTTTATCGACAAGAATCATCCTGAATTGAAATTTGTTTCGCCCGTAAGCGGCGTAGTGACGAGCGTGGAACGCGGTGCACGTCGTAAGGTGCTGAACATCGTGGTAGAGGCTGCCGCCGAGCAGGACTACGAGGAATTCGGCAAGATGGATCCGTCTAAGATGAGCGCGCAGGAAGTAAAGGACGCATTACTGCAAGCCGGTATGTTCGCTTTCATCCGCCAACGTCCGTACGATGTAATCGCCGACCCGACGGTAGCTCCGAAAGCTATCTTCATTTCAGCTTTCGACAGCAATCCGCTGGCTCCCGACTTCGAATTCGTTTTGAAAGGCGAAGAAGCAAACTTCCAGACAGGACTTGACGCTTTGTCCCGAATGGCAAAGACGTATCTGAACATCAGTGTAAAACAAAAAGCCGCCGCGCTCGTGCAGGCAAAGAACGTTACCGTTACCGCATTCGACGGACCCAATCCGGCAGGTAACGTAGGTGTGCAAATCAACCACATCTCGCCCGTAGTGAAAGGTGAGACGGTATGGACTATCGGAGCGGAAGCCGTACTCTTTATCGGCCGTTTGATGAACACCGGTCGCGTAGACCTCACCCGCACCGTAGCCGTAACAGGCAGTGAAGTGCTGAAACCCGCTTACTGCAAGCTGCAGGTGGGAGCATTGCTGACCAACGTCTTCAAGGGCAACGTAACCACCGATAAAGACCTGCGCTACATCAGCGGTAATGTGCTGACGGGCAAGAAGGTTTCTCCCAACGGCTTCCTCGGCGCTTTCGACAGCCAGCTGACCGTAATTCCCGAAGGAGATGAAATCCACGAAATGCTGGGTTGGATTATGCCGCGTTTCAATCAGTTCAGTGTCAACCGCTCTTATTTCAGCTGGTTGATGGGCAAGAAAGAATATGTAATCGACGCCCGTATCAAGGGTGGCGAACGCCATATGATTATGTCGGGCGAATACGACCGCGTGTTCCCCATGGACATCTTCCCCGAATATCTGTTGAAGGCCATCATTGCAGGAGACATCGACCGCATGGAAGCTCTGGGCATCTACGAAGTAGCTCCCGAAGACTTCGCGCTCTGCGAATTCGTATGCTCTTCCAAAGTAGAGGTTCAACGTATCGTTCGTGCCGGACTTGACATGCTTCGTGCCGAAATGGCGTAATTGAATTAAGAATTAAAAATTAAGAATAAAAAATGATAGTTGAAACATTGCGATATAACCTGCCAAATGTATATGGCGC
>OWKP01000251.1_pt1 | contig 43972 bp, 37 predicted proteins | sample 1732991 | NCBI WGS metagenome assembly OWKP01 (sample SAMN05065777, study PRJEB22554) | human gut metagenome | biome: ENVO:2100002; feature: ENVO:00000062; material: ENVO:00002003 | host: Homo sapiens | place: USA
TCTACACCCTAGAGTTCGTCGGCAGCGTCAGATGTGTATAAGAGACAGATTAAACATTATTCTTTTAATCCGCCTATGGAAATGTTGCCGATAAGCCTGTTGCGGAAAATAAGAAACACAATAAGTATAGGCAGCATCATAATCATACAGCCGGTAATCTTCATGGGAATGGTGGAAAGCGAATTGATTGTCGAGAAGTTAAACAGATACAATCCGTATGCAATGGTGGGATAACTGGGGAGATAGATAAGCGGCACCTGATAATCGTTCCAGTATCCGATGAAGTTCAGAAGAATGACAGTAAACAGCGTATTTCTGACAAGCGGCATCATAATGCTGAACAATACCTGGAAGTTTCCCGCGCCGTCCACGCGAGCCGCGTCGGCAAACTCTTTGGGTATTCCGCGGAACATGGCATGGAAAACAAGAAAATACATACCCAAGAAATGCGATTTCATTATCCACATGCCCCAAATGGTATCGAAAAAGCCAAGCGCCCTAGACATCTGGATTTCCGACGGCAGCGAACCTACTATAGGCAGAATCATGGCAACGATAACGACCGTATAAATTACTTTGGAAAAGAAATAATCGAATTTTACCACCATGTACGCAACGACGCAGCACACGAACGACTGGAAGAACGCGCAGCCCAGCGCATAAAGAATGGTATAAAGGAACATTTCCTCCATGTAAATTATTCTGAATCCCGCGCCCGCCTCCACTTTTACCACGAAGTTCATGAACGCATAAGAATAATTGCTCCATTGCCAGTTCCAGAACCAGCCATCGGGCAGCCAGAACGGGTTGAGATAAAAATCGAGATCGGTTTTAAGCGAAGTGGAAAGTCCCCACAAAATGGGCAAAAGCAGACTGACCGAGTAAAGAATAAGCACGCTCATAAGTATAATTGTGGTCGGCGTAAACCGCGTCCTTATTTTACCTGACTTATAGGAGGCTTTTGCCAATAAAGTCCTTTTTGCCGTTGCATCGGATTTATCGTTCATATTACTTCCTCCTTTAATCTACCTTAGGTCCGACTTTTTCCAGCACGTATCTGAAAAGAAGCGTAAGGGGTACTGCCACAAGCGTCATCAGTAAACCCATGGCAGCAAGATACGGATAATCCGACATTGTTGCGCCTTGAGTGTTTCTGTACAGGTAATAGCCGAAAGTATACAATCTGTATTCCGCGTTTCCGCCGAAGAAGCTGAACAGATTCATTTGGTTTGTGAAAATGCCGGCGACTCCCACTACCAGAAACGTCACAAGCGTGGGATAAATCAGCGGAAGCGTAATCTTAAAAAATTCCTTAATGGGCGTTATTCCCTCCAGTTTAGCCGCTTCCACCACAGAGTCGGAAATGGAGTTCATCGCACCCGAATACATAAGTATGTTGCCTCCGAATCCGGCCCAGATGGAATAGAATAAAATCGTGCCGAAAGCGGTTTGGGGGTTTGCGATAAGTCCCTCCATTTTTATCCCCAACATTTTATTCGCAACTTCGGGAATAGCGTTTTCCACAAAGTAGCTGTACATTACCACCATTGCGATGCTGGAGATAACCGAAGGCAAAAACAGCATGATTTTAAACAGTCCGCTGACGGGCATTTTTTTATAAATATAGTAGGAAAAGAACAGAGAAAGCGGAATTCCCACTATAAGTCCCACAAAATAAACTATCAGCGAGTTTTTGGCGCTTTGAATCAGCACATACTGGGTTCCGATATCTTTTATGACTTTGCTGAAATTATCCCACGCCACAAAAGACCATGTGTTGCTGGCATAATCGTATGCTCGGAAAGACATTAAAATCGAGTTGAAATTGACGCCTATGTAAAAAATGCAGAACTGCGTAACGGGAAGCACAAGCATCAGACAGTAAAAAATCATGTCGTTGCGCTTTCTTTGCCCGATTTTACGCACTTTTTGTTTCTTATGCAAAACGTTGTGCAGCTTGACTTTGAGTTCGTAAACCAAGTTTTTAAACTTTTTTCCCAGCCTGCCTATCGCCGAAAAAAAGTCTTTAAATTTTGTTTTTAACTTTTCTCTCATAACATAATCCCGACGCTTATAGCATTTTCAAAGGTTTTCCATTTTACTTATAAAAACTCTTTATCTGTCAGTTTACCGTTTTGTCAGATCAGAACGGACCGAAATCGCTTACCCATTTGCTTTGGGGCATTCTGTTTATCATACCGTTAAAGAACTGTTCGGCCGTAAGATGGTTAGATACCGTACTTCTTAAAATGGAACCTGCATTGTTGTATTCCTCGGTTCCTACTTTCGCGATAAAGTTTTCCGAAAAATTAAGTTCGCTTTGATGGTTAAGATAAGTAGGATTGTTGCTGTAAGGATAAACAATGTTTGCTTTTTCCTTAATGCCAAGTACGCTGCGACCGAAGTAACTCATCTTTGTTTTTTCCTCATTAGGCACTTCATAGTTAAGCGCTTTGGGGGTATTGGTGGTCACGGTGAATTCCACAAGCGACTGGTCGGTGTAAGCGAATTTAAGGAACTTTTTGGCAATATCAAGTTTAAGCGGCTCGCAATTTGCGTTTATAAACCCTAACGAATAGTGAGTATCCATGACGGTAAAGCCGTCGCCCACCTCCCCTTTCGTTGCTTTAGGCAAGGGCATAAAGCCTATTTTTCTCTTATATCTTCCGTACTGCTCGCCGTAGGTTTCGGCAGTGGCAAATGCGTCTTTTGCCTCGTTTTCCCACCAGATACCCTCCATAAGCATGGCAACGGGTTCCTGCTGGTTAACGGCCGCCATGGGGCGCGACCACAAAAAGTCCTTTTGCGCCTGCAAATGCGACGCCGTAGTATTGTAGCAGTTGCTGTGATAAAATTCGCGGTTGGAAACAAGTCTTTCGAAGAACGAAAGAGCGTAGTATCTGCCCGCAGAAGAATACAATTCGTATCCTTTGGCGGCAGTGATGGGAGTAGGTGCCTTTTTAACCACCGTTCCGTCGCTGTTAATGGACTGAACGAGATTTTTTGCGGTACCGTTAAAATTAAAGTTGAGCATCATCTGCACGGGGCCTTCGTAGTCAACGGCCAAAGCCTGCAAAGTTTTGTCGTTGTAGGTCTTTTGGTGCTGACCCGTCCAGACAACGGGAGTTACGCCGCCGTCCGCCATATACTGGCAAAGCACGAAAAACTCGTCATAAGTTGCGGGAAGTCCGTCGTCATCGGTATCGGGCTTGCCGTCGGGACCGTTACTCTTGGGAGTCGGGTCGTTTCTGCCCACCATAATACCGTTGTTGCCGTTATCGAGCCAGGTGTTGTATTTGTTTTCATTGGCGTCGAGATTGGGGTCGGCTACGAAATAAAAACCTTTTTCGTCAAAGAAATCCACGTCGTACATAATGCCGTTGAACGCAGAATAATGAGGCAAGCCGTAATATTTGGGCTTGGTATCGCCGTTACGCTTAACGCCGTAATAATCCTTTTGCTGATCGTTAAGCTTGGCCTCGATGGTGCCTTCTTCGCCGTAATCTTCAAGCGAAGAAGTAACTATATCCGTAATATCCGCGACAAGACCGGGGTTTACTATATCGTAGTAGTAAACGCTTTCGCTGAAGAATACCTCGTTACGGCTGCCGGCAATCTGAGTTGCTATCGCAGCACCGTTGTTCTTTGCGTTGTCAATAAGCACCTGTACGCCTTTCTTTCCCTCTTCGAATATGGTTTCTTTATAAAACTCTTCAAAACGGGTTTTAAGCTTATACAACCATTCGTCACCGTAACCGCCGTTGAAGTTGCTTACATAAAGCTGGGTACGGCTGTAGTCGACTTCTTCGGTAATACCGGTGCCTCCTCCGCCGGGATTATTGGGATTGTTTGGGTCGTTGGTTACGCCGCCGCGGCAGGCAACCGACATACTCATCACCAAAGCGAGAACTACAAGTAAAAATAATTTGGCAAACTTTTTCATCATTTATCCTCCGAATTTAATTTCCTGTTTTTTTATCCAGAAGGGGCAGAACGTAAAGCCCGCCCTGTACTGTACGGTTTCTGAACATGGGCACCTCGCCCGTTACGGTATCATACCAATCCGAATACGGCACGCGCTTAGGGCTGTCGGTGAGAAATTTAGTAAGCGGCGTTATCATTTTTTTGCGTTTTTCGTCGTTTTCCGTAAGCGCCGCCACCCACATAAGCCAGTCGGACTTGGTAAAAGCTTTTCTGCTGTCGAGCGGACACCCGAACTTGTTTAATTTGGATATGTATAAGTCCACTTCCCTTTCAAGCAGCTTCTGGTCAAAGAGATTTGACCCCAACATCTTGTCCGCGGCAAGATTATACTTTAAACTGTAAGTATCTTCCCCGCTGTCGAAAGAAAGCGGCAAATGATTGGGGAATCTTTTTTCAAGTTCAGCCGCCCTGTCGTGCGCAAGAGAATCAAAATAAGTAACTGCTTCGGTTTTTCCCTTGGCTTTTGCAATAACCGCAAACGCATAAAGGGCTATGGTCGCCTTGACCGAAAGATTAACGTTTTTATCCATGTGTCCCGCAAAGTCGTCGGTGCAAAGCTGTTTTTCGGGGATAAATCCCTTATCCACAAGATAATGCGCCCATTTTTCCAGTAAATCGAAATTTTCTTCAATTAGTTTGACGTTGCCCGTCTGCTTGTATACAAGAGCAGTAACTATCAGCATATTCGAAGATTCTTCCACGGGCATCTGTTTGTCGTAATCGTATATATCGCTGTTTTCGGGGTACAAATAATACATGGGAAGCACGCCCGTATCAAGACCGGCAATGTATCTGGCCTGACGGCACATTTTACCCTTCGGATTTTCCGTAGCCGCGTAAAACTGTCCCTGGCAGTAAGGATATACGCCGGCATCGTGCGGCGCGAAATTTTCATTCCACACCGGCATGCGCGCAAAATCGAATATGGGATAAAGCATACCTTCCACAAGCGCGGGGTTATAAAGAAGATACAGCGGCATCGATGCGTAAGTTACGTCCACGGTGGCGATACAACCGCCCGAAGAACATTCCTTTGAAAGAAACAGGAGTCTGCCTTTTTTATCCTGTACCGCTTTGTGCGCGGCGACGGACTGACGGAAAGAGGCAAATCCCAATTCAAGATATTCATTGCCGTACTTACCCATTCTGCGCGTGAATTCCTTTTCGAAATTCATGCACTTTTGCATTATTCCGTCAAAACCCGAATATGATTCTTTCAAAGCGTCCGTTATGGTTTTGCCGTCTTTGAACCAGCATCCTCTTAAAAGTTCGCCGTAGTAATAAATGGAACAAATGTCGTCGTACGCTATCAGGAATTTCCCGCTGACGGCAGAAGAAACGTCGTTATACCCGTCGCAAGCGGTGATAAAGCGCGCCCCTTCCGGCATAACGGGTGAAAACTCTGCACCTGAAATAACGCTGTCAAACTCGTTTACGCTGTGATAAAAACATTTTTGCCCCGCTACGTAGAAATACCCCCAATCGGCGGATACGTTGTCCGCACTCAGCGACAGTATGTTTTGTCTGTCAAGACCGAACCATGCGCTTTCAAACGCGCCGTGGTTCATTACGTCACCCCTTATCCTGGTGTCTATAACATTTACAGAGGAAGAATTGTAACAGATTTTTTCCGACACGGAAAATAAGATTTTAAGATTACTTATTTTCTTTTTGGGAACAAGATTGTATTTAAGAAAACATACCGGGCAGGAAAGCAGTTCTATGTCGTCAAGCGGCAACGGAGAAATGAATTCCGCACTAAAATCAAAGTCCGCGCAAGAAAATGCGTAAGATGTGGAAAAAACTCCGACGCTAAGCGAAGTCTGCTCAAGCGCAACGCAATCGTCGCGCAGTCCCATAAAACAATACTTTTTCCCGTCGGCGACGATGACTCCGTAAAGAGGCTTTACATCCCCCTGCCAGAAACAAGTGTTTCCGGAGTTTAGTTCGTCGACGTCGGACCATATTGAAAAATAGGGATCCTTCACAAAAAGCGGATATGCAGGTAATACTCTCATTTTCCCGTTCATCAGATTCTCCGTGATGCATAAAGTTTTCATGCGCAGGCTTAATCATACAACTTCATAAATCCGCGTATATAGTTAAACACCGCACTTTGCCGTAATTCTTTATATTTATTCTATAACTTCTCTTTTGTTGTGTCAATACCAAAAAGGTTTCCGATTTCAGACTGAATGAACGCCGACGTTTTCACGATTTGTGAAAGAATTAACGTAAAAGCCTGTTGACAAAAGTCTGTTTTTGTAATATATTTATTATGATATGATTTATGCTTTGTTATAATTTAAGCTGAATTTTGAATCCATGGCTTAAATCACGCCAAAACATAAAAACGGTGTTTTAAAATCTATACACAAGCCGAATTTTTATTATATTTATGCCTGTCCGGAATTCGCGGGCTTAGCCGCGGCACTTTACAAACGGACATAGGCAAACGGGGAAAAATGAGCGACATAATTAATGTGGATAAAAATTTCATCCTTTCGATTGACGAGCCCGCTCAGCACGAAAACATTTCAAGGCTGGGGCGCGCCCTTTCTTCTGCGGACAGGCTTAAAGTGCTTGCGCTTTTGCAGTATCAGCCCATGAACCTTCTGGAAATAAGCAAAGCTCTCGATATGCCCATCTCGTCGGTTTCCAAACACATCGACGCACTTGCGGAAGCACAGCTTATCTTCGTAAACTATCAGCCGGGGCCCAAAGGACACGTCAAAATATGCTCTAAAATGGTCATGTCCGCTACCGTCAAATTCGATGACCCTCCGTATCCCGAAAACGTCAATAAGGAACTAAGCGTGGAAATGCCGCTTGGACAGTTTACGGGTTGCGACATCACTGCTCCCTGCGGAATGGCGGGTAAAAAAGCCGCCATAGAAACCTTTGACAACCCCAACGTATTTTTCTCGCCCGAGCGAATCGGCGCGGAACTGCTTTGGTTTGACCATGGTTTTATAACGTATATGTTTCCCAACCACTTCATGAAAAAAAGAAACTTTTCCGCCATATCCTTTTCTTTAGAGGCGTGTTCGGAGGCGGTCTACTACCGCAACAACTGGCCCAGCGACATAACCGTTTTAATAAACGACGTGGAAATAGCCACTTACACTTCGCCGGGCGATTACGGCGGGCGCCGCGGCAAATTCACGCCCGACTACTGGCCGGTAACGAGTACGCAGTTCGGACAACTTAAAAGATTTAACGTGACCGCCGAAGGAGTTTTCGACAACAACGTTCTTGTAAACAAAGCCGTCACTTTCAACGATTTGTCCCTTACAAATCAACCTTATATCAAGTTTTCGATAGGAGTAAAGCCCGACGCCGTTCATCGCGGAGGCATTAACCTTTTCGGCAAAAACTTCGGGGATTTTCCCCAGTCGATTATTATGACCTTGACCTGAAAATAAAGCATACGAGTTAAAGGGCGTTTAACGTATGTTTTTTGTTTGAATAATACATTTCTTTAAGTTTTCAGTTAAATTAATCCCGAAACAAAATAAATCTGACAAAAGCAAAAAGCGCGGCTTAAAAACCGTGCTTTTGTTCTTTTAACATCGCGTTAAACAAGGATTACATCGATTTACTTATAATGAAAACAATATCGATTGCCCGTTTAGTACATTACCGCAAAAAAAACCTTTTTTGCTGATTTTCGGCGTTTAGTTTCCGAAGCGGTCAAAATTTTTTAAGCAACCGTTTTACTTTTTCGGAATTAATCGCCGCCGTTTTTTAATTCACAGTTTATGCGCGCGCAGCATGCGCATGGCATTAAGCACTGCAATGACCGCCACTCCCACGTCCGCAAAAACGGCAAGCCACATTCCCGCAAGTCCTAATGCGCTTAAAATAAGTACCGCCGCCTTTACGCCCAGCGAAAAGACTATGTTTTCGCGCACGATGCGCATTGTCTTTTTTGCTATGCGCTTTGCTTTAAGAAACGAAGAAAGGTTGTCGTGCATCAGAACCACGTCCGCCGCCTCTATCGCGCAGTCGCTGCCTATTCCTCCCATGGCTACCCCAACGTCCGCACGCATGAGAACGGGCGCGTCGTTTATGCCGTCGCCCACGAACGCGGTTTTATTTTTGCGCCCGAGATATTTTTCGGTTTGGGTAACTTTGTCCTGAGGAAGCAATTCGGATTTATATTCGTCCACCCCCACTTCCGCTGCAACGGACGCGGCAGTTTGTTCGTTGTCGCCGGTAAGCATAACCGTTTTGACTCCGTTTGCCCTCAGTTCCTTAATCGCCGCCGCGGAATCCTTTTTGACGGTATCTCCGATTACTATTCTGCCGAGATATTTTCCGTTACGCGCGACGTAAACAATCGTGCCCGCCTCATCGCCGGGAACAAAATCCACATTCAAAGAGCGCATGAGTTTCTCGTTTCCGGCGGCAATAACGTCGTCCTCTTTTTGTGCAATCACGCCCATTCCCGCCTTTTCGGTAACCGCGTAGCCTTCGCTTTCGACTTTGGGCGCGGCGGCGGAAACGGATTTAGCCACGGGGTGCAGCGAATTTTTCTCGGCAACGGCAGCGGCGGAAAGAATTTCGTCCCGCCTGTCTTGGGGAATTACCTGTTTAACGGCAAAGCTCCCCTCGGTAACGGTTCCCGTTTTATCCAGGATAACGGTATCGGTTTTATCCAGAATCTCGAAGTAATTGCCGCCTTTTATGAGAATTCCCGCCTTGGCGGCACCGCCTATCGCGCCGAAAAAGGACAGCGGAACGCTTAAAACAAGCGCGCATGGACAGGACACGACCAGGAAAGTCAGGGCGCGGTAAATCCAGTCCGACCAGACCGACCAATCATTGTATGCAATGATAAGCGGGGGCAAAACTCCCAAGATAAGCGCCGCAAGCACTACCACGGGCGTATAGACCGCGGAGAAACGCGAAATAAAGTTTTCCGCTTTAGCCTTTTTCGCGGACGCGTTTTCGACAAGGTCGAGTATGCGCGCGACGGTAGACTCGCCGTATTCTTTTTCACACCTGATTTTTATTAGTCCGTTTAAATTAAGCGCACCCGATACCGCAGAGTCGCCCGCGCAAACGTCTTTGGGCAGCGACTCTCCCGTAAGAGCGGTCATGTTAAGCGTGCTTACCCCTTCGATAACCGTACCGTCAAGCGGAATCCTCTCGCCCGGGCGGACGACTAAGATTTCGCCCGTTTTTACATCTTCGGGGCTTACGACGATTTCCTTACCCTCTCTTAAAATGGTTGCGGTGTCCGGACGAATATCCATAAGCGAGGCAATAGACGCACGCGACTTTCTTACAGCATAACCCTGAAAAAGCTCGCCTACCTGATAAAACAGCATTACGGCTACCGCTTCGGGATATTCTCCCACCACAAACGCGCCCGCGCTTGCGATAAACATCAGAAGGTTTTCGTCCATGACGTGACCGCTAAAAAGTCCTTTAATCGCTTTCCACGCCACGTCCCCGCCTATAAACAGATAAAGCGCCATAAACAACGCAAGATTTATATAACGGTTAAGTTCCGCAAAATGATAAACCGCAAAAAACGCGGCAAACAACACTGCGGCGACAACGACTCTTATAAGCCCGTAACTGACTTTGCGTTTTTTCACTAACATAAATAAAGCTCCCGATATATTGCGATTAATAAACCAGTTTGCATTCGGGCTCGGTTTTTTTCATGACCCGCTCGACTTCGCGTACGATATTATCGAACTCCTCGTCGGAGGCTTCAAGCGTAATTCTTTGGCTCATAAAACTGACGCTGGCTTCTTTTACGCCTTTTATTTTACGTATGTTCCGCTCCATTTTGGCGGCGCAATCGGCACAATCCAGATTGACTAACTTAAATACCTTTTTCATATAACCAAACTCCTTTATCTTGCTTTTAGCGCCCGTTTGAATTCTTATGATTCGAAGGGCAGATTTCCGTTTGCATTTTATCGGGCGTTCCCCTTTTAAGCCGTAATTTACGCGGGTTAAAACAGGCATACGTTAAAAAAAAGTCAAACGGAAAAATTTATTTTTTTACACCTATTCGGACAAATGTTCGATTGCCATTTTGTATATCTTGAAAATATGGTCGTCGTCCAACGAGTAAAATACCTCTTTCCCTTCTCTTCGCGACTTTACCACTTTTGTCTGTCTGAGAATCCTCAGCTGATGCGATACCGCGGATTTCGTCATGGACAAAAGTTCCGCTATGTCGCATACGCAAAGTTCTTCTATAAACAACGCCGACAGTATTCTCGTGCGCGTGGAATCCCCGAAAACCTTGAAAAGCTCCGCCGTGTCGTAAAGCGTCTCTTCGTCGGGCATTGCTTTTCTTACCCTTTCAACCGCTCCGCTGTGTACCACGTCGTCATCGCACTGCTCGCATAATACTTTTTCGTCAGGCATGTAAAAACCTCCTTCCGCGTTCGTTTTATTATTTTTAACAGTTGAACAACTGCTCAACTGTTATAATTATATGCTTTGTTTTTATATTTGTCAACGCTTTTTACAAAAAAAACAATATTTTTTCTGTCGGCGGTCGTTGATAATATTATCGCAGATATCCCCGCGCACCGCAAAATAAACAGGTTTGACGGTTTTCATAAATAAATATAAGTAAATCGGGAAATAACTTTTTAAGCGTTACGTTAAGTTTTCAAAAAAGCAGAAATTACGGCGGGACAGATTGACACGACTTTCTTTTTAATCTGAAATTAATGCGAATCTAATTAAGCCGATATTGACATAATAAAGATAACGTAATATAATTGGCTTACAGTTTATCCGTAAAGGAGATTAACGATGGACGAAGAAAACAAAAACTTAAATCCCGATTCCTGCCCGCAATCCGAAAATACGAAAGCGGAAAAAGATAACGGCTCTGCTTCCGCCGAAGAAAATGAGGAAACAATTAAGGAAGTGGACGCCGAAGAAACCGATAAAACCGAAAGCGACACTAAAAACGAGGACGTTTTCAAAAACGTAAAACAGTTTTTTAAAAAGTTTTGGAATAAAAGCAAAAAGTTTTTCCGCGATACCGCCGACACCGTAAGCAATTATTTTGCAGAACAGCAGCAGATTAACGCTTTAAATAAACTTTTCGAAGAGGAATCCGAAAGATTTACCGACGTAAAGACGGGCAGAGATATTTACGCAGTCGTATCCGACGACGGAAAAATGCTGCTTATGAGAAAAGACGGCGACGGAACCCTTTTCAAAGCAGAATCGGAAGTCAAAAAAGGCTCGCACTTGTCGCGCGACAATAAAATTTATAAAGTTATGTCTTTAGATAAGGGCTTTACCGTCCCCTACAAAAAAGCGGGCAATTCCGTCGCATTAGAGTGTTACAAAGCGGAAATCGAAGAAGTAAAAGAAGAAAAAAACTCCGACTGACTCATTTAATTCAAAACTAAATATTAAAATAGCGCATTTCATTATTTACGAACTGCGCTTTTTTTGTTTATTTTCAACTCAAGTTTTTCGTTAAGACACGCGGCGTAATACTCAGCAAACGCTTTCTGTTTTTCATTTAGCGCCACATGGCTCAACCTCCCTTTCTTTGCATGAAAAAAGCACCGTGTAGAGGCGCTTTGATGGTTCCTTTGTTTAAACTCAATTGTTAATCATTGTTAAATATTGGGGTCTTTAAAACATCCAGTTCATCTTTTACTATATATCCGGAATTAAATAGGTCCATAATGATTTTCCCCTTTCTTTCCTAAGCGCAAAATATTCATTTCTGTTTTTAGCTTCATTTAGTTTTTTTTCGTTTTCATCCAACTGTGCCATAAGTTTGTCATTTCCATCACTCGTCATAATAAACCTCCACGTTATATTGAGAAAAATTTTGGTCCGCCCACTCTTTTATTTTTGCTTTTACAGTTTCTTGAAAAATATTAAATACTTTATCAAGATAAAAGAAAAAAATTAAATACTATCCGAATGAGCAAAAACCTTTAAAATCTATTTAATCTCTTCCGCCTTTTTCATTGACATTGTATAATTTCTTTATAATTAAAAAAGAATAATATTTATGAACGAAGAAGAAAAAAGTAAAATTATCGACGTAATTATAATCTTAATGAGCCTATTAACGCAATCGGAACGAGATTCCTTGATATATTTTATTACACCATACAAAAGAGAGTTAATTAATTTCTTAACCCAAAAAAACATTGACGATTGAAGAAACTCAAAACGCACTACATAATTTATCTGTAAAAAACGAGGCGGCGACGGAAAATAAAGGAGGTGCAATAGACTTGCCGCCGATTTTAAAATATGGTCAAGGTTCTTTACGCAAACGCCAACGCAAGACAAAAAAAGGATATACGCTTTTTTACGAGGGACGTGTTTTTATAAACGGAAAACAAGTATCCGTAACGGCAAAAACACAAGCGGAATGTCTTGAAAAAATGAAAGCTTTATTGCCTAAACGCATAAAGCGTGCTCCCGTGGAAACGCTTAAAACGTGGGCTCCGCGCTGGATTGAACGTTATAAGGCAGGAAATAAAGCGCAATCTCTTAAATCCATACAAGACTATCTCTCGCGCGTTATTCTCCCCGTTTTGGGCGATAAGCCGATTAAACGCTTAACTGCGGACGACGTGGAAAATCTGCTTAATACAATAAAGGGAAGCAATACCCGCCAAAAAGTTTTCGACATTATAAACGGTTGTTTAACCCGTGCGGTGGATAACGGTTTAATACAGAAAAACCCCTGCGCCCCGCTTGTTCGTCCCAGGCACAAGACAAAACACCGCGATTGCTACGACTTTGCGGCGCAAAACGCCATGCTTGAAACACTTTCGCCCAAGTATAAAGCGGTTTTCTTTTTCTTATGCTGTACGGGCTTGCGAATAGGCGAATTTCTTGCCCTGTCCTACCCGTCCGACTTTTATGACGATAAAATCCGCGTATGTAAGGAAATGAACGCAAAAGGCGAAATCCTGAACACGACAAAGACGGATAAAGTACGTTATGTCCCATATTGCCCGGATTTGATTACAAAGACGTTTGCGTATAACGAAAGCAAAGAATTTTTCGGTTGTTTCAGTTATAACTCCGTAAAGCTTGCGTTTACTCGCGCCATAGCTCGCACGGGATTAAGCAACGTAACCGTACACTCTACGCGGCACACGTTTTCGTCAATGTGTTACCGCGCGGGTATACCTGACAAGCTTATTCAGGACATGATGGGACACGCCACGCTTGCCATGACTATGGACACATATACCCATACTATGGCACAAGGCTCTTCCCCAGTTTGGGATTACGCCAAAACCCTTGCCGAAAAGCTGAAGAAGCATTAAAAAAATCCCTACTTCGTCCCTACTTCATACCCTACTTTAAACATCAGTTCGGAAAAATCGCAAAAAAATGAGGTCTGCCTTGCGCCTGACCTCGCAAAAATTGACTTTTTAACCCACTTTTTCGCCAATTTTTGTCTTTCTGGAGCTGATGGGGGGACTTGAACCCCCGACCTGCTGTTCAGCCGAGCGGAAGCACAGCGAACGCGAACGCCACGAGCGCATGCGAGTATTACGAATCGCGCCGCTTTTTAAGGCGCGTCGTATGAAGCACGGTCGGGACTCATGTCATAAATAAAAATACCGTCCACTTCCGAACGGTACTTTTCTGGAGCTGATGGGGGGACTTGAACCCCCGACCTGCTGATTACGAATCAGCTGCTCTACCAACTGAGCCACATCAGCACAAGCGCGCGGGTAATGCGCGGGTGCTTTTATTATTTAGTTTTGTATTCTCACAGGCAGGATAAGGTACATAAAATCTTCAAGTGCGCCGGTGGGAACGATGATACAAGGCGAAACGGAGTCGGTAAACTTAATCATGATGCTTTCGCTGTCGATATAACGCAAAACTTCCGTAAAATAACGTGCGTTGAAAGCGATGGAAAGGTCTTTGCCATCAAGCTTGATAAAGATTTTTTCGGTAATGTTGCCGATTTCGCTGTTGCTTGAAAGCTGCATAACGTTTTCCCTGAGGTCGAAGCGCACGAGGTTGCTTTTGTCGGAACGGGAAAGAAGTATCGCCCTTTCGAGTCCCGCCTCGAACTGGTCCTTGGGAAGCGTAGCAATGGTTTCGAAATAAGCGGGAATAATCTGTTTGTAGTTGATGAAATCAAGGTCCAGAAGTCTGGTCGTGATGCGGGTATGCTCTAAATCCACGGAAAGGTAATTTTTCTGGATGCAGACTTCCACGGGGTCGGTAGAATCGTCGATAAGTCTTGAAATTTCCGTCAAGCAGCGTGCCGGCACAAGGGCGTGCATCATAGCCGAAGTTTTCTCGATGGGTTTAATGCATTTAGCCATGCGGTAACCGTCAAGCGCGACGGCGGTAAGCGTTACCTCGTCGATTTCCAGAAGAACGCCTTTCAGCATGGGGCGGGCGTCGTCGGTGGCGACGGAAAAAGCGACTTTATTGACAAGGTCCTTAAACTCGTTTTTGACGATGACGAACTTTTGCGCGTCGGAAAGCTCCTTAACCTCGGGGTAATCGTCGGCGTTCAAGCACTGAAGCTCCCCTTCCGAATCGGTGTACTTAATCTTAAGCCGATTAGCCTCGTTTAACGACAGCTCTATCTGCTCCTGAGTGAGCTTTTTGACGAACTCTGCAAAAAACCTGCCTGGAACAACGGTTTCGCCCTCGATTTTGACGTCGGCGACGATGATTTTCTCGATAGCCAGCTCTAAATCCGTGGCGGTAAGCTTAAGAGTACCGTTTTCCGCCTTGATTTTAATTCCCTCTAAAACGGGATTAGTCGTGCGCGCGGATACAGCCTTGTAAACTTTGCCGACTGCATCAGCTAAATCGCTACCGTTACAGATAAGTTTCATATAAGGCCTCCCCGCAAAAATTTGCCGACAGCCGCAGCATTACGGCGGCAACCCGACTAACCACTAAATTATATCTTATTCCGAAAAGCTTGTCAACTTTTTTATAATCGGCATTTGTGCATTTTCGCAATTTTTTAAAAGGCGTAAGCGATTATGCGGCAAAACCTGCGGATTTGTCAGCGAAGTAACTTTAAGTTACTTACGTAAGCGGACAGAAATTCGCCTGAAATCCGTTTTTCAGCCTTTTTTAACGAATGAATGCTTTATATCAGACTTATTTTACTTCTGACGCGGGCTGAATAAATTCCGCATTCCCGACTTTTATGCCCGCTTTTAGGGCGGCGCGGTACAGCTTGGGCGGAACGGTAACTTTGCCGTGCAAAGCGTTGACGTCGAAATAACGCATACGAACCCCTCCCGCTTCCGCATAGTCGATTACCGAATTTCTTACGGACAGCATTGCCTTTGCGTCGACGCCGTTCGTATTATAAACCCCGATAAAACGTCTGTCTTTCCCCTTATCTTCCGCGCTAAGGAACGAAGCGGACCTGAACCAGTCCCATGGGTGAGCCGTTCCGTAAAGGCCGTCGCGTCTTTTGACGTCGCGGCGGTCGTACTCGAGAGTCGTTCCGCCCGAGGAAAGAATAATCCACTTGCGGCTTATGACCTGCAAAACGAATTCCGCACCTTCTTTGGAGCGGTAATAATAAGTGGTATAATTAAGCGGACCGCGATAACGCATTATAAGATAAACGGCTACGATTGCAACGGCTCCGACCAGAACAAGGATAAGCCCCACGGCGCGCACGTTTAAATTCGCGGTGACAAGCTGCATGATAAGGCCTATAAGCATGATGCAGGCAAATCCCAGAATCCATGCCGCCTGCCATTTTTTTACAAGATATACGTCAGTCCTTACCGCGCCGATATTGTCCGTGGCGCGTTTTAATTCCTTTTGCCAAGTATTGTCCGCCATAAAGCAATCCTCCGTTTGTCCGATATTTTATCATCAAAAACTCCGAATGTAAAGAAAATCGCCGCGTAGAATTTATTAAAAAAAATCGATTTAACGCGATTTTCAAAGTAATAAAGCCATAAAAAAAGCAAATTACACACTGCAAAAAAAGTCAAGCGAAAAAAACGTTTGCGCCAAGGGTACTATAAATCCGCCGTAAAAAACGGGCGAACGAGGAAAAGCGCACGCAAAAACCTTTTTTCGCGCACAAAAACAGAATAACCGAAAAAAACGCGATTTCAGCCGAAAAAAAACATATTGATTGGTGAAAAAAAAATTTTAAAATTCATTTGACAAAAGCGGCAAAGGTGTGTTAGTATTTTATCGATGACAAAGGTGTCGCATTTTTTTGCGACGCCTTTTTTTTGTATTTTAATCCGAAAAGGAAGCGTTTCACCATGAAAGACATCCCTGAAAAATACTTAGAAGGCAAAGTCAGAATACCGTCGGGCTGCGCCATAAGCGGCTTTTTCTCCAAAAAAGGCAACCGCGTGTCGGGCGACAGAATAGTTCAGTCCATAGCCTGCATGCACGACCGCTCCAACGGACTGGGCGGCGGCTTTGCGGGGTACGGCATTTATCCCGAGTACAAGGACCAGTACGCCCTGCACGTTTTTTACAACGACATGAGAGCGCGCGAAAAAACCGAGCAGTTTCTTAACGAGCATTTCGACATAGTCAACCTTTCGCGTATTCCCACGCGCAAGCACAAAAATATCGTGAACGAGCCGCTTATCTGGCGGTATTTCGTTTCGCCGCTGCCCACGAAGCTTGCCTCCTCCCAGCTGGAGGAACAGGAGTTTGTGGTCAAATGCGTCATAAACATAAATATCGGCATAGAAGGCGCTTATGTATTTTCCAGCGGCAAAAACATGGGAGTATTCAAGGCGGTGGGTTACCCCGAGGACGTGGGAGAATTTTATCGGCTGGACGAATACAAAGGCCACGCATGGACTGCGCACGGAAGATATCCCACCAACACTCCCGGCTGGTGGGGCGGCGCGCACCCCTTTTCCCTGCTTGACTACACGATAGTGCATAACGGCGAGATATCAAGTTACGACGCGAACCGCAGATATATCGAAAGCTACGGCTATAAATGCACGCTTTTGACCGATACGGAAGTAATAACTTACATAATAGATTTTCTTAACCGAAAAAAGGGGCTGTCGCTTGAAGACACCGCTCGCGTAATCGCGCCGCCCTTCTGGCAGCAGATAGAACAGCTTGCCCCGCCCGAGCGCGAAAGACTTACCGCGCTGAGAAAAGCGTTTTCCTCACTTCTCATAACGGGACCGTTCAGTATAATTCTCGGATTCAAAGACGGAATAATGGCGCTTAACGACAGGCTGAAGCTGAGAAGCATGGTGGCGGCGGAAAAAGACGACGTGCTTTTCGTGGCAAGCGAAGAGTGCGCGATTAAAGCAATCTGCAATAAGCCCGACCGCATCTGGAGCCCCGGCGGCGGCGAACCGATATTTGCGACTTTGGAGAAATAAAATATGGCAATCGAATATTTACAGCCCGACTATGAAGTAGTCAGGAATTACGACAGATGCATAACCTGCAGAGTATGCGAACGACAGTGCGCCAACGAAGTGCATTTCTTTGACGAGCGGCGCGGCAAAATGCTTGCGGACGAAACAAAATGCGTGAACTGTCACAGATGCGTCACGCTTTGCCCCACGCGCGCTTTGAAAATAGTGAAAACCGACCATTGCTTTAAGCCCGGCGCAAACTACACCGAAAGCGTAATAAAGGACATATACGCTCAGGCGGAAACGGGCGGAGTGCTTCTCTCCTCCATGGGCACTCCAAAAGCGTATCCCGTCTATTGGGATAAAATGCTTATAAACGCCTCCCAGGTGACGAACCCGTCCATAGACCCCTTGCGCGAGCCCATGGAAACGCGCACCTACCTGGGGAAAAAGAGCGAGGACGTTTCCTACGACAAGACGGGAAAACCCGTAATACGCCAATACCCCGGGCTTAAACTGGAAACGCCCATAATGTTTTCCGCGATTAGTTACGGCTCCATTTCCAAAAACGCGCACGAGTGTCTTGCCCGCGCCGCCGAGGAACTGGGCATTTACTACAACACGGGCGAAGGCGGCCTTAACGAGGACTTTTACAAATACGGCAAAAACACCATAGTGCAGGTGGCGTCGGGAAGATTCGGCGTGCACGAGCGCTATCTCAACGCGGGTGCGGCGATAGAAATCAAAATCGGTCAGGGCGCAAAGCCGGGCATCGGCGGACATCTCCCGGGCGCGAAAATTGGCGCGGACGTAGCTAAAACGCGAATGATTCCGGAAGGCTCCGACGCCATATCCCCCGCGCCGCATCACGACATCTACAGCATAGAGGACCTTCGCCAGCTTGTATTTTCGCTTAAAGAGGCGACGGACTACAAAAAACCGGTAATCGTAAAAATAGCGGCGGTACACAACATTGCCGCCATTGCAAGCGGTATCGCAAGAAGCGGCGCCGACATCATCGCCATCGACGGATTCAGGGGCGGCACGGGTGCTGCTCCTACCCGCATAAGGGATAACGTGGGAATACCCATAGAACTTGCGCTTGCGTCCGTGGACGAAAGACTGCGCGCAGAAGGCATAAGAAGCAACGTGTCCGTCGTCGTAGGCGGCTCGGTCCGCTCAAGCGCGGACGTGGTAAAAGCCGTAGCTTTGGGTGCGGACGCGGTGTATATAGCTACTCCTGCCCTGTTGGCGCTAGGGTGCCACCTTTGCCGCTCCTGCCATACGGGAAAATGCAACTGGGGCATTGCCACGCAGAATCCCGACCTTTACAAAAGGCTTAATCCCGACACGGGATACAAGCGGCTTGTCAACCTTGTGACGGCATGGACGCACGAAATCAAGGAAATGATGGGCGGTATGGGCATCAACTCCATCGAAGCGTTGAGAGGAAACAGGCTTATGCTGCGCGGCATAGGGCTTACGCAGAAGGAGCTGGACATTCTGGGCATCAAACACGCGGGCGAATAAAAAGAGGTTACGAAGATGAAAAAAGTACACGTTAACGAAGACAAATGTTTAGGGTGCAGGCTTTGCGAGTATTGGTGCGCATTTGCTCACAGCGGCGAAAAATATATGCCCGACGCCTTTAACCTTACAAAACCGCCCGTTCCGCGCATAGTCGTGGAGGAAAAAAGCAAAGTTACTTTTGCCGTTGCCTGCCGCCACTGCGACGACGCGATATGCGTAAAAAGCTGTATAGCGGGCGCACTTAGCAAGCAAGCGGACGGCACGGTGATTGTAGACGAAAAAAAGTGCGTGGGCTGTCACACCTGCGTGCTTGTGTGTCCCTTCGGTGCGATAAGATTGGACGAGGGAAAAGCCGTCAAAAAGTGCGACCTTTGTCTTAAAACGGGCGGCGTACCCACTTGCGTACAGCACTGTCCCAACCGCGCCATAGTTTACGAGGAGCGTTAAAAAATGAGCAAATATGTCATTATAGGTAACTCCACCGCGGGCATTGCGGCGGCGGAGGCGATAAGAAAGAAAGACAAAAAAGGTTCTTTGACGATAATCTCGGAAGAAAAAGGTCCGGCTTACGGCCGTCCGCTGATATCGTACTATCTGCAGGGCGTAACCAACGACGAAACTCTTCCCTACCGCCCCGATGATTTTTACAAAAAACTGAATATAGATCTAAAAGACGGCGTAAAAGCGGAAAAAATCGACGCGGAAAGCAAAAAAGTATATCTTTCCGACGGAAAAACCGTATCTTACGATAAACTTCTGGTGGCAACGGGTTCAGTCCCGTTCGTGCCGCCCACACCCGGACTTGATTCCGTACGCGAAAAATTTACCTTTTACACGATAGAGGACGCACGAAAACTGAAAGCCGCGCTTAATCCCGATACCCGACTGCTGATTATAGGCGCGGGATTAATCGGACTTAAGTGCATGGAAGGCGCCTACGACATCACGCGGAACATAACTGTCATCGACCTTGCCGACCGAGTGCTTTCCTCCGTTCTCGACGAAGAATGCGCCGACCCGGTACAAAGAAAAATCGAAGAAAAGGGCGTAAAGCTTGTGCTTAAAGACAAAGTCAAGGAGTTTTACGAAAATTACTGCGTAACGGACGGAGGACTGAAAATCGAATTCGACGCTGTGGTAACCGCCGTAGGCGTAAAACCCAACGTGGCTTTAATCGCGGACGCGGGCGGCAAGATAAACCGCGGTATAGTAACCGACTTAAAACAGCGCACTTCCCTACCCGACGTATACGCCGCGGGCGACTGCACGGTAAGCTTTGACGCAAGCAGCGGTACCGAAAAGGTAATGGCGGTACTTCCGAACGCATATTTCCAGGGCGAAGTCGCGGGCTATAATATGGCGGGCGAGGACAGAGAAATATGCAATCTTCTGCCGCTTAACTCCATAGGATTTTTCGGTTTGCACGTTTTGTCCGCAGGAAGCACGCAAGGCGAAATGACTGAAGTAAAGGGTGAAAACTTCATGAAACGCTTTTTCGTCAAAGACAACCTTTTAACAGGCTTTATGCTTATAGGAAATTACGACCGCGCGGGAATTTTACTGTCGCTGATAAGGGAGCGCGTGCCGCTTGACACCGTCGACTTTAAGGCAATGACCGCTTTACCCGAGCTGGTTTTCTTCCCGCAATCGGTTCGACAAGAAAAACTCGACCGATAAATCTGACCGATAAATTGATTATTAAAGGAGCACGAAAATGGAAATCAACGCCGAAAATATGCTGTTCGACCGGCTTAACGCCCTAGTCAAAGCAAGCAGCGACAAAAAAATAATCATAAGAAACGTACTCGGGCAGCGCTATATCGCAAGCGGAGCGGAAAACAAGGAAATATTGATTTACGGAGTAGCTGGCAACGCTTTGGGCGCGTACCTCAGCAACACCTTGGTCAAGGTTTACGGAAACGCACAGGACGCCGCGGGCGACACCATGAATTCAGGTTCTATTACCGTATTCGGGCACGCGGGCGACACCATAGGCTACGCCATGCGCGGCGGCACTATTATGGTGGAGGGCGACGCGGGGTTCCGTGTGGGCATCCACATGAAGGAATACGGCAGTCACGTCCCGAAAATCATAATCGGCGGCAAAGCGGGCGACTTTCTGGGCGAATATCAGGCGGGCGGCATTATTCTTGTGCTTGGAATCGGATACGAAAACGTTTGCCCGGTAGGCGCGTTTTGCGCGACCGGTCAGTACGGCGGTAAAATTTACATCCGCACGCGCAGTATGCCGCGCGACCTTCCTCCTCAGGTGGACGTAAAGACCAACGCCGACAAAAGCGAAATTTTGCCGCTGATAAAAGAATACTGTTCCTGCTTCGGCGCGGATTTCAACAGCCTTTCCAAAGACGAATACATGCTGCTTACCCCCTCTACTTCCAACATTTACAAAAGGCTTTACTGTAACCGCAGTATGTAAAGTCTTTTTACGCAAAAAGGACGAAGGATTTTTACTCCTCCGCCCTTTTTTATTAATAAATACTTTTAAATTCTTTACTCAACCTTAAGATGCTTTTGGTTAAAGCCCCTGAAACAACTTTCCGAATCGATTTATCTCAGCTGCAGAACAAAACCGAAATTTTTTTGATTTTACGCATAAAGAGGATAAATCCGCAAAAGCACTGTCAAAACAACAGGGTTGACGGAAAGATTTTACGCGCAGCTTTATAAATCAAGGTTTTTTAATTCAAGTCGCTTAATCACAGGTTTTTTACTGAAAACTTAAAACAAACGAAAAGCAATTTTTCACGGACAAAAAATTTATTTTGTCGCGAGAATTACTTGTGCAGTCCCCTCTCCTTAAGCACTTTAAGCGCGGGAAAAGGATTGTTGCAGGTCATAAGGCTTGCGCCCGCGGCGATATGGCGAATGACTTCTTCCTCGGTATCGGGGCACCACGTCCAATAATCGATGCCCATTTTACGGAATTCGGCGGCGGAAAGCGACCGGTCTATCCACCAACTGCCCATGCCGACGGCAGACAAATGCTTGTAAGTGTCGTTGGAAGCGTTGTGCATTTTGTCGAGAGGAAAGCCCTGCGTGGGAAAGCCCAGCACCTGATGGACGTACTGCGTGATGTTGGCGTCGAAAGAAGTTATGACAAACCTGTCCTTAAATCCGTATTCAAGCAGCAGAGCCACTGCTTTATCGGCGCACTCGAAAGTATAATCCTTAAGCTCTACGTTAAGCGAAATGCGCGAAGGCGCGACAAGCTCAAGAAATTCCTCGAAAGAAGGTATTTTTTCGCCTTTAAACTTTTTATCGAACTTTGCGCCCGCGTCGAAAGACTTTATCTGGTCGAAAGTATAATCGCGCACCTTGCCCTCTCCGTCGGTAGTGCGGTCAAGCGTGGTGTCGTGAATGACGACAAGTCTGCCGTCGCGCGTGACGTTAAGGTCCATCTCGATGTTGTCAACGTCCGCTTCAAGCGCGGCGCGAAATGAAACCATTGTGTTTTCGGGATACAACGCGCAAATTCCGCGATGTCCCGCTACCAGAATGTTTTCCGTGGATTGGCCCAGATTTACCATAACATTACTCCTTAAGTTAAAAAGTCTTTTATATTATAGCACCGAAAAGAGCAAATCGCAACGGTAAAATGACAGAAAAAACCGACGAAAATATCAAAAAGTCACGCACGCATTAGGCGTACTTGTTGACAATAGCAAGCATTTTATCGTAATCGCGCTCCATTTCCTCCACCAGACGGAACTGAGTGCGGCAGCGAATGAGATTGTGCTTATCCTTGGAAATTTTGAAGTAATTGTCTCCGTCGAGATAGTCGGTCAGAAATCTCATGCCGCATTCAAGCGTCATCATAATGGAACCCAGCGGCATATTCTTAACCTCGGTATCGGTCAAAGCGCCTTCAAGCGCGCCCAGGAATCCTTTTGAATACACTTCGAAAAGGGGCAGAGAAAAATGAACCTTAGACAAGTCCTCCTCGTCCTCGAGAGCGGTACTGCACCCGAATCTTACCGAGTCGCCGAAGTCGTAACAAGCGCTTCCCTTCATGACGGTGTCAAGGTCGATGACTGCAACGGCTTTGCCCGTTTTTTCGTCAAGAAGCACGTTGTTAAGCTTGGTATCGTTATGAGTAACGCGGCTTTTCATCTCGCCGCTAGCCAGCATATCCACCAGCTTGCCGCAAAGCTCTTCCCGCTTAAGCACGAAATCTATTTCTTTTTTGCACTCCTCCGCGCGGCCGAGCACGTCTTTTTCAAGCGTGCGCACGAAATTGGCAAAACGCACGCGGGTATTGTGGAAATCGGGAATAACGTCGCGGATTTCGTCCGCGTCGAAGCCGCTTAAAAGCCGCGCGAATTTTCCGAAACCCACGCCGCTTTGGTAAAAATCTTCGTCGGTACGCGCCATATTAAGCGATACGGTCTTATCTATAAAGATATAAACGCGGTAATATTTTTCTCCGAACCTGTAATACTTATCGCCGTCCTTGGTAAGTACCAGCGTCATAGTCTCGCGCTCGGGGTCGCCGCCGTAAGCAATGATGCTCTTTTTTGCGTGACTGAGTACCTTTTCGATGTTGCCCATCAACAAATCAACGTCTTTGAAAACCGAATTGTTGATGCGCTGCAATATGTACTTGCGTTTCGTTGTGTTGATAAGGTACGTATCGTTTATATGCCCGTCGCCGTAGGGTGCGTAAGAAATCACTTCGCCTTCTATATCGAATTTTCTTGCGATCGAGTCAAGTTGTTCCGTTGTCATTTTTATCCTCTCTTAATGCGGCGTTGCCGCGTATTCTATCTGTTATTATAGTATTTAAAATTTATCAAAACGGTTAATTCAGCGCAAGCCGAATACCGCTTGCCAAGCCAAAATAAACATTTACTGTCCTATTGTGCAAACGTCTTAAATGCCCACGCCCGCAAGTAAATACTCCGCGCCGCCGTCCATGCTGAACTTTTTTCCCGCAGGAACGAAAAACGTTTCGCCTTTTTTAATTTCTTTACCGCATATTTCTCCGCTTCCGAAAGTGCAAATCACGGCGACAAAACTGAGGGGGGAAACAAATTCGCCTTTACCGCGGCACTTGTAAACGGAAAAATAATTACATTCGGCTATCTTTAACGGCTTAAAATCGCAATCCGCGCATTGCAGCGACCCTTGAGTCATGACTGGTTTATCCGGTATAAAGGCGGAAAAATCCATTACTTTAAGCGCCTCGTCAAGGTGAAGCTGTCTGGGTTTATTGTCGGCACCCAAACGGTTGTAGTCGAAAACCCTGTAAGTAAGGTCGGAACTTTGCTGAATTTCCGCGACCGTAACACCTGCGCCTATGGCGTGAACCACACCCGCCTTTACAAAAAAGGAGTCGCCTTTTTTTACGGGAATAAAGTTAAGCGCATCGGTTATAGTACCGTTTTTGGCCATATCGTAAACTTCTTCTTTCGTAACGTTGCGGTTAAATCCGAGGTAAATACCGGCGCCGGCTTCCGCGTCCATGACGTACCACATTTCGGTCTTGCCGTATCCGAGACCTTCTTTCAGGGCGTAACCGTCGTCGGGATGCACCTGCACTGACAAATCCGCCGCGGCGTCGATAAACTTTACGAGAACGGGAAATTTTCCGAATTTTTCTGCGGCTTTACCTATGTCTTCTTTATCCGCGACTTTCTTAAGCTCCTCCGTGTCGTATTCGCCGCCGTCGATACGCGAAGGCCCCTCGCTTAAAAAAGAAAGTTCCCACGTTTCGCCGATTTTACCGCTGCAGCCTTTTTTGCCCCATGCGGATATTTTATGCCCGCCCCAGACGGGAGATTTAACCGCGGGCAGCAATTTGACGATATTCATTAAAATGCTTTTCTCCTTTTGGTATATTTTAACAGACCTTGCCGATAAGGTCAATCACTGAATAACACAATTTTGCATAAAATAAGTTTACGTAAAAGGGTTTTTGTGATAAAATTTAATCCAGACTAAAAATACGGAAAGAAATATGCTTAAACTTATAAAATTTTTAAAAGGATATTGGTTCAAAACCGTTTCGGGCCCTTTTTTCAAGCTTATCGAAGCGGTGTTCGAGCTGATTACTCCGCTTGTCGTGGCGTGGGTAATAGACACTGCCATTCCTGAAGGCCAACAAGGCGATTACACGGCGCTTATCACGGGAGGAGTGATTATAATCGCTTTGGGCGTTTTAGGACTGGCTTTTTCGCTTACGGCGCAGTTTTTCGCCTCGCGCGCGTCGCTTGGTTTCGGCACCAATTTAAGGCGGGAGCTTTATGCCCACGTTAATACTTTTTCGTACAGGGAGCTGGATTTGTTTTCCACCCCTTCCCTTATTACCAGGCTTACGGCGGACATAAACCAGACGCAACAGGCGGTTGCGATGTTTATACGACTGGTCACGCGCGCACCCTTTATAATTGTGGGCTCGATAGTCATGGCGATGATAATCGACCTTAAGCTGTCGCTTATCTTCCTTGCCGTAGCTGTCGTCGTGGGAGGGATTCTGTTTATAATTCTTACTACCACGATGCCCAAATATAAAGAAGTCCAGTCCAAGCTGGACACCGTGACGCTTTACACCCGCGAAAATCTATCGGGCGCAAGAGTGGTAAGGGCGTTCGGCGCGGAGGAACGCGAAAAACGCACCTTTAACGCCGCCGCCGACAGCTTAAGCCGCGCTTCCATACGGGTGGGTGCGCTGTCAGCGCTTCTCAATCCCCTTACCTATGCGGTGCTGAACGTCGCGATAATCGCGCTTTTGTTCTTCGGAGGCAAGCAGGTTTATTACGGAAATCTTACTCAGGGCGAAGTGATTGCGCTTGTCAACTACATGATGCAGATACTAAACGCGCTTGTGGTGTTTGCAAACCTTCTCGTCATCTTTACCAAAGCGTCCGCTTCCGCCGCGCGAATCAACGAAGTATTCGACGTAAAATCTTCCATGACGGAGGGAAAAGGCGCCGTCCCGCGCGAAAACGAACCCGCAATCGAATTCAAAGACGTGACTTTTTATTACGCCAACAGTCCGTCCCCCTCTTTAAGCAACATAAATCTTACCGTAACAAAGGGCGCAAGCATAGGCGTTTTGGGCGGCACGGGCAGCGGTAAATCCACGCTTGTAAGCCTTATACCCCGTCTTTACGACGTAACAGAAGGCGAAGTCCGTGTTTTCGGCGTAAACGTCAAAGAATACAGCGGCGCGCAAATCGGCTCGATTATCAGCATGGCTCCGCAAAAAGCCGTCTTGTTTTCAGGCACCGTGCGCGACAATATGCTTTGGGGCAAAGCCGACGCCACCGACGAAGAAATACAAAACGCTTTAACGGTATCGCAGTCGGCGGAATTCGTCAACGCTTTCCCCGAAAAGCTGGATAAACAGATTCTTCAGGGCGGCAAAAACCTTTCGGGCGGACAGCGGCAAAGACTGACCGTTGCAAGGGCGCTTGTATCCAATCCCGAAATTCTCATTCTGGACGACAGCTCCAGCGCGCTGGACTTTGCCACCGACGCAAAACTGAGAAAAGCGCTTTCCTCCATGCGCGAAAAAACGGGACTGACCACCGTCACCGTTTCACAACGCGCGACCACGGTAAGACACTGCGACCTTATAGTCGTCATGGACGAAGGCCGCATCGCGGGAGTGGGCACACACGAACAGCTTTTTGAAACCTGCGAGGTTTACCGCGAAATCTGTTCTTCCCAGAACAAGGAGGAATCCGAGAAATGAAAAACTCCGCAATTAAGCCGAAAAACAAAGGGGCAATCGGAAAACTTCTTGTTTACGCAAAACCCTATCTTCCCGTGATAGCCGTGGCGCTTGTCTTTTCCGCGCTGCAGATTGCCGCAACTCTTTTAGCGCCCGTAATAGTAGGCCGCACCATCGATTACATCATAGGCGAACGAAACGTGGACTTCGGCGTTATAGGCAAAAACGCCGTAATACTCGCGCTTCTGCTTACGGCGGCGGTCGTGGCGCAGTATTTAAGCTCGCTGTGCATAAACTTTGCGTCCTTCCGCACTATAAGGGATTTAAGACAATACGCTTTTAAAAAACTTAACGACGTTCCTCTTTCCTATATCGACAACAACTCCCAGGGCGACCTTATGTCGCGCGTGGGAAACGACATAGACCAGATTTCCGACGGACTTATTCAGGGCTTTTCCCAGCTTTTCAGCGGCGTGGTCACCATTTTGGGCACTCTTGCTTTTATGCTGTCCGTCAACTGGCTTATCACCGTGGCGGTAGTGGTAATAACTCCCCTGTCGCTGTTTGTCGCCTACTTCATCGCGAAAGGCTGTCATAATATGTTTACCATGCAGGCGAAAAAACGCGGGGAACTGAGCGGACTTATCACCGAAATGCTTTCCAATCAGCGCGTAGTCAAACTTTTCGGTTACGAAAAGCGCGCCCGGGAACGTTTTGAAGTCATAAACGGCGACCTTAAAGTGTGGGGACAGAACGCCGCGTTCTACTCCGCCCTCGTAAACCCCTGCACGCGTTTCGTCAACAACGTGGTTTACGTAGCGGTGTGTATACTTGGCGCGTATCTGGTCATTAAAGGCGAAGGCGTTTTGGGCATGAGCGCGTTTACGGTGGGCGGGCTTTCCTGCTTTCTTACCTACGCCAACCAGTACACAAAGCCTTTTAACGAAATAACGGGCGTAGTTACCGAACTTCAGACCGCGACTGCGGCGGCGGCAAGAGTTTTCGAGCTGCTTTCCGCGCCCGACCAGCCTTCGGATAAAGACTTTGACGAGCTTGAAAACGTCAAAGGAAACGTGGAAATCGACAACGTTTATTTCTCCTACGTCAAGACCAATCCGCTTATACAAGGCTTTTCGCTTAAGGTTAAAAGCGGACAGCGCATCGCAATCGTAGGCCCCACGGGGTGCGGCAAAACCACCTTGATAAACCTTTTGATGCGCTTTTACGACGCCGACTCGGGCGAAATCCGCGTGGACGGCACGCCGGTAAATAAAGTCACGAGAAAATCATTAAGGCTCAGCTACGGCATGGTGCTTCAGGACACATGGCTTAAAAAAGGAACCGTGCGCGACAACATCGCCTACGGCAAAGCGGACGCAACGGAAGAAGAAATCATAAACGCGGCAAAAGCGGCGCATATCCATAATTTTATCATGCACTTAGAAAAAGGCTACGACACCGTGCTGGGCGACGACGGCGGAAACATCTCGCAGGGGCAGAAACAGCTTTTGTGTATCGCAAGAGTGATGCTTACGCATCCGCCCATGCTTATTCTTGACGAGGCAACCTCCTCCATCGACACGCGCACGGAAATAAGGATACAAAAAGCGTTCCAGAAACTTATGGAAAACAAAACTTCCTTTATCGTCGCGCACAGGCTTTCCACAATTAAAAACGCCGACCTCATCTTAGTCATGAACAAGGGCAACGTCATCGAAAAAGGTACGCATGAGGAACTTCTTGAAAAAGGCGGCTTCTACTCCGACCTTTACAACTCGCAATTCGAACACTGATTTGTCTTTAATACTCCGGGTTAAACCGTCTGTTATATGTAAACCGACGTTCAGGTGCCCACTCCCGATTAAAGCCATATAAAACACTTGGTCTTTACTTAAAAAGCAATCCTGCCGTTCCGATAAAAAATATTTTTGAAACGAAAAAACCGCGGACAATCGATTCCGCGGTCTTTTTTTTTACTTTTACAAATTAGCCTTCTGAAAAAAATTTATCTGCTCAGGTCAAAAGACAGTTATAAATTTATCCGCTAAAACAAATTTTTTTACGGCGTCATCACCAATCAAGAGCGCGCCGCAAGCAAAGAATAAGACTATTCCTTGCTTTCCTCTTCTTCGTCGGAGCGGTTTTTACTGTTCTTTTCTTCTTCCTCGTTTTCTAAAAGCGTGACTTTGACTTCCTGCACGTGTTTCGCGCTGGCCTTTGTGACTTCGATTTCGATATCTTTTAACGTAAGTTTTTCTCCCGTTTGCGGTATTTTATCCATAAGCTCGGTAATATAACCGCTGACGGTAGTGGATTCGGTGTCGTCGGGTGCGGAAAGGTCGAGTTTTTCATACATATCTTCCACGTTTTCGTCACCGGAAACGATAAACGTCTTGTCGTCCACTTTTTTGAAAAGTATCTCGATTTCATCGTGTTCGTCGTAGATTTCGCCGACAAGCTCCTCTAAGATATCCTCAAGCGTAACTATGCCTTCCGTGCCGCCGAATTCATCGACAACGATAGCCATATGTACTTTGGCTTTTTGCAGCATTCTCAAAACAGTGGAAATTTTCATGCTGGAGGACACGCAGACGGAAGACTGAATAATGCTTTTGATGTCCTTGCCGCCGTCGTGGAGCAGCGCGTAAAAATCCTTTTCGTGAATTATGCCCACAACTGCGTCGATATTTTCGGCATAAACGGGCATACGCGAAAATCCGTGCTGAACAAACTTGTCGTAAACGGATTCCATGTCCGAATTTTCCTCCACGGCGATGACGTTGATCCTGGGAATCATGATATCCTTGACGTCAAGGTCCTCGAACTCGATGGCAGAACGAATAAGCTGGGATTCGTGCTCCTGAAGTTCGCCTTCGTTTTCGGCGGTTTCCACTATTGTAAGAAGCTCGCCCTCGGTAATGGTGGAAGTCTTTTTAAACTTGAATATTTTTCTGAGCAACCATTTCCAGCCGCTGAAAATAAGGTTTATGGGCGTAAGCACTATCATAAGCATTTTTAACAAAGGATAGAAAAGCATAGCGAAGGCTTCGGGTTTTTCTTTGGCAAAAAGCTTAGGCGTAATCTCGCCGAAAATCAGCACGACTACCGTCATGACTACGGTAGAAACCGTGGTGGCAAGATTTGCAGACTTTATAAGCGAATCGAAAAACAACGTTGCAATAGATGCGGAAGTGATGTTTACGATGTTGTTGCCTACAAGCACGGTGGACAAAAGCTTATCGAAATTTTCCGTAGCCCTCAGCACAGCCCCCGCGCGCTTATTGCCGTTTGCCTCCATGTTCATCAGTCGGATTTTATTGACCGACGTAAAAGCCATTTCCGAAGCGGAAAAATAACCTGACAACATGATGAGTATGATTATCGCAAGCAACAATCCTATTTGTGTACCGTCCATACTTTATTAAAGTTTTACTCCTTTCAAGGCAGAAAATTTTATTTTTACAACAAAAAAAGGCCGCGCAAAAAACGCCGCTTAAAGGATATCCCTCTTTAAGATCGATTTATTCAGCCTACATCGGCCCGATAAGGGCACGTCGCCCTGATTGTCGTCCTTGTTTATCATTGTAAAAATATTACCTTGTTTGTTAGTATAGCATATAATTAAACAAAAATCAAGGGTTTTATTAAATTTTTTTACTTTAATGCTTTAACCCCGTTTTTCACGGCTCGAAGCCTTAATTTCATATCCTCGGAAATGCGTCGTGACTCAATCGCCTTTTGTATTGCTTTGAGGGTTACGAAATCGGAAAAAACGCCTCTTTCCAACAACGGAAACGCTATTTCGGGAAACTTAACCAGCATTACGGACAGTCCCCAGGCAATCGCCATGTCGGTATAATACAGGCCCTGTTTTATCCCGGCATATATATCTGCCACAACGGAAACGTATTTTTCGTCGAGATAAAAATCCATAAGCATTACGGCAAGAAAACGCTTGTAAAACTCTCCATCGGCGTCTTTTAGACCGCTGTACGCGCCGAGAAAAAAATCTCTGTCGCGTTTAATCGCAGACAGCGACGCGGTAACGCAGTCCACGTGCGCCCAGTTGTCGAAATGCGGCAAAAGAAAGTCGATTTCCTTTTTTAATTTTTCTTTTTCACGGATTTTACCCGCGCAGAAGCCGTAAACCAACACTTCTTCGTAAGAGGAAAATTCGCACCCGTCCATGAAAGCGCGGCGCTCGTCTTCCCCCGCGGCGGAAACAAGCGCCCTCAGCCGCGGAATTCTTATCCCCTCCACGGGCAAAGAAGTGAACACAAGTTTTTTTTGAAAAACGGCATAGCTTTCTTCCGCCATGCCGTCCATCTGATTGCGAATAAATCCCTTCATAAAGATTTTATGCCATAAGTTCCTTGATTTTTGCGATAAGCTGGTCCACGGTATCGATTTTGAGGTCGTCGGGGAAAGTGATGCCGAATTTTTCCTCGATAGCCATCACCAGCTCTACTTTATCGAGGGAATCGAATCCGAGGTCGGCAAAAGCGTCGCCCTCTTTAAGATTGCCTTCTCCGCGATATTCTTCCGCTATTTTATTGAGTTCCGCCAAAATATCCATAAATAATTTCCTCCGTATATGCCTTTATAATTGTATATCAGGTAAATAGGATTATATCAAAAAAGTCGGCGCTTGTCAACAACGCGGAGGCGCAAAAGGGTCAGGTTCGGATAAAGAATATTCGGGTACTCGCACCTTTTTAAGATAAGAAGCAAGCTTAACGCTGTCCGTAACCGAGTCGGGAATAAAAGTCGCGCTTCTTAAAACGTGCCAGTCGTAATGGGTGTCGCCGCCGCAAGTGACTATCAGATTGTTTTTTTGCGCAACGTCAAGCACTTTTTCTTCGTTTGCGGTGGTAAATCCGACATTACCGTTTATCTCCAGTCCGTCAAGATAAGCCACGTCTTTAAGCGAATGATTCTGTTCGGTCCTGAACGGATGGGCCTGCACTACAAGCGCGCCGATGTCGCCGCACAGCGAATGCAGTTCCTTTAAGTCAAGGTCGCACATAAACGGCGTTTCAAGGAACGTCTTTTCGGTAAGCCCGACGATAATGTAGTCGGCATAATTCGCGGCGAGATATTCCGCGGAATATTTCTCGCGCATGTACGACGAATAAGGCGCGAACAAAGTCACTTCCGCCCCGAAAAACACGCGCATGCCGTAATTCTTTGCTGCTTCCCTCATGTCGTAATAGGCTTTGACGAAATTTTCGCGCCATTCCCTCTCGGACGCGCCCGTACTTTCCATATTCGATCTGCTGTAATGATTTGTAAGCATAAGTGCCTGAAAGCCGCACTTCGAGTATTTTTCCGCAGCGTCTCCTGCCGTAAGACGCGAGCAAACGCTTACGGGCGATGTGTGAAAATGCAATTCGGTTTTCAGCATTTTTCCCTGTCTATAACCTCTTGGACTTCTTTCAGCGTGGGAATACTGTTCGCCGCCCCCTCGCGCGTGATTGTTATGGAAGACGCAACGGACGCGAAATTGGCCGCCTCGACAGCGGAAGCTCCGCCCGCGAACTTAAGCACGAAAGCACCGATAAACGTATCACCCGCGGAAGTGGTGTCCACCACTTTGACCTTACGCGGTTTTATATAAGTAATGGTTTGTCCCTCGGATATAACCGAGCCGCGCCCGCCTAAAGTTATAATTACGCGTTTTGCGCCCAAAGCGTATAGTTTTTTGACGGTAAGCGCGATTTCCACGTCGCCGGCAGGCGAAGTGCCCGTCAGAATTTCCGCCTCGGATTCGTTGGGAGCAACTATATCGACGTATTGCATCAGGTTTTCGTTAAGCTTTACGGCGGGCGCGGGATTAAGAACGACCGTCATATTTTTGCTTTTAGCAAGGCGCGCGGCGTACTCCACGATTTCAAGCGGAATTTCCAGCTGCATGACCAGAACGTCGCCTTCCTTCGCGTCAAAAAGCCCTTCGTCCACGTCTTTTTCCGTAATCGCGTAATTTGCGCCTTTATCGAGAATAATGCGGTTGTCGCCTTTTTCTACGATTATCATGGCAAGTCCGCTGTTCGTTTCGGCACGGGTGACGAAATCGACGTTTACGCCGAACGCCGATAAATGTTCTTTAAGCGGCGCTCCGAAAGCGTCGTTGCCCACTTTGCCGATCATTTTGACTTTTCCGCCCAGCTTGGCGATGGCGACTGCCTGATTGGCGCCCTTGCCGCCGGGGTTGGTATAAAACTTATCGGCGGAAAGAGTTTCTCCGCTTTTGGGCATATAGGGCACGTTAGCCACCATATCCATATTGATGCTTCCGAGAACGTATATCATAATAACACCGTCCGAAAATTATTTTTCTTCGTTAAGTTCTTTCCTCTTGGACTGAGAGCCCGTCGGGTTTTTAATGGAGAACGCTATGTTTATAAGATGGTCTGCAATACGCTCGAGAGCCGAAATAACCGCAAAGAAATAAGTTCCTCTTTCCACGGCGCAGTCGCCGGAATTAAGCCTTTCGATATGGCTTGCGCCCAACGACTCCTTCATCGCGTCCACTTCTTCCTCTATTTTGGAAATACGTTCCAGCACGACATAATCGCGGTGAGAGAAAGCGTGCACGCTTAAGTCGAACATATTCACCACTTTGTTGTACATCTGATTAAGCTCGGCAGCCGCGGCGTCCGAAAAATTGATGCCTTCCTTCTCCATTTCTTCGGATTGCTCGATAAAGTTTTCGGCATGGTCGCCTATTCTTTCGATATCGCTTATGACGTGATGGTACGCGCCGATAAGTTTCTCGTCGGACTCTGACAGCGAAAGCGACGCAAGTTTTATAAGGTATCTCGCTATCGCATGGTAAGTGTAGTTGATTGTCGCCTCGTTTTTACCGATACGCGCGCGATTGACGTAATCGCCCGTAAGCAGCGCGTTCATGGAAAGAGTAAGGTTTTCCTTGGCAAGCTCCGACATAAAAAGTATTTCTTTCTGGACCTGAACCACCGCTATCGGGGGTGTGTGCAGCAATCGGTCGTCGATATATTTAAGCTGAGGCAATTCCTGCTGCGGCTTTACTTTGTCTTTTATCACAAACTTCGAAAGTCCCACCAGCTGATTGATAAACGGCAGCAGCAAAATGGTGGTAATCACGTTGAACGCGACGTGGAACCAGGCAATCTGCATCTGAGGATTGGGAAAAACCGAAGACAGCAGTTTTACGACCCACGGCGAGAAAAACCACAGTATAATCGTAAAGAACACTGTACCCACGATATTGAACGTAAGGTGAATAAGCGCAGTGCGTTTCGCGTTTGTGCTGGTGCCGATAGACGCTATAACGGCGGTGATGCAAGTACCGATATTGGTGCCCAGCACTATGAAAAGTGCGTTTGCGACCGAAAGAGCGCCCTGCCCCGCCATGATTATGAGAAGGCCCGTCGCCGCCGAAGAGCTTTGTATAATCGCGGTAAACAGCGTACCTATCAGTATAAGCAAAAGCGGAAAATCGATGACGGTAAACATATTAGCGAAAGCGTTTTTGATATCCGAGTCACCGAAAGCGCCGCTCATTGCGTCCAGGCCCACAAACAAAAGTCCCAAACCGCACAGGACTCCGCCCGCTTTTTTGACCGAATCGGATTTGAAAAACATCATCATGACGCCCACGAAAGCGAGAACCGAAGCGTATAACGAAACGTTGAAAGCCGAGAAGGAAATAATGATGCCCGTAACGGTGGTACCGATATTTGCGCCCATGATAATCGCCGCCGCCTGCGCAAGTGTCATAACTCCCGCATTGACGAAACCGATAACCATGACGGACGTCGCGGAAGAGCTTTGTATAATCGCCGTAACCGCCGCGCCAACGCCCACACCCGCAAAGCGGTTATTGCTTATGCGGCTGAACAGTTTTTTCATTCCCTTGCCTGCACTGCGCTCTAAGCCGTCGCCCATCATCTTCATGCCCGCCATGAAAACGCCGCATCCTGCAAGCAACATCAGTATGCTGTTGAAAATCTCCATTAATTTCTTCTCCCGAACTTTTTACTCTTACTACTCTTCAGTAACGGAAAGGCCAATTTAAAAGGATAACCATAAAAATCCCCAAACTCACCTATTATAATTATAACGGTTTCGGCTTTAATAGTCAACCCGATAGACTATCCGTTTTGTCAATATTAATCCCGAAATTAATACTGCAAACCATTTTTACGCACAGCCGCGGCAAAACCCGTTCATTGAAGGCAATTGAAATATAAATCTTACAATAAATGTTAACTTTACAAAAAAACCGATTTTATAATTAAAGCCGATTGTCGAGCGGAAAAAATTGAAAGCCCCTGTTAAGAAAAAAACCGTGCAAAAAGGCACATACTATCATCAAAGGAGGATAAATCATGAAAAACAATGTTAAAAACGGAACAAGCGCAAATTCTCATCAGCCCGATAAAAGCGCGGAACGCACCATAACGGACGTGGTTATTCACGAAAGCGACATGGCGGACGCGGAAGAAGCGCCCTATAAACATATGTCCGAATACAAAATGGTGCCCAAAGAGGACGACAACGGCACTTTTTCGTATTCGGGAAGCTGAACGTTTTTCGCTTTAATAAGCAAACCTTTTTTATGACGTTGACCCCGAAAGTCCGTTAGGCTTTTGGGGTACGTTTCTTTACGCGCCAAGCAATTTTTACATTTATGTTTTATTTATATGCGCGTTACGTTTGACTATTAACCCGCGCAGAGTTATAATAAAAACGCTTATTGAATCAAGGAGAAAAGTATAATGAGCGAATGTACGCACAACTGCGAAACGTGCGGGGAAAACTGTTCGGAAAGAAAAAAGCCCGAATCGTTTCTGGAAAAACCGCACGAACTTAGCAAAATAAAAAAAGTAATAGGCGTAGTCAGCGGCAAGGGCGGCGTCGGCAAGTCCCTCGTCACCGCATTGACTGCGGTAACAAGCGCGCGTGCCGGTTACAGGACCGCTATTCTCGACGCGGATATAACCGGTCCCTCCGTTCCCAAAATGTTCGGACTTAAACAAAAGGCTTCCGCATCCGAACTGGGACTTATGCCCGTGGTGACAAAAACAGGCATAAGCGTCATGTCTTTGAACCTTTTGACCGCTAACGAAACCGATCCCGTCGTTTGGCGCGGTCCCATCATTGCCGGCACGGTAAAACAGTTCTGGACGGACGTTATCTGGGGCGACGTGGACTTTATGTTTATAGACATGCCGCCGGGAACGGGCGACGTGCCGCTTACCGTTTTTCAGTCCATACCGCTTGACGGAATAATTATAGTCGCCTCCCCTCAGGAGCTGGTTTCCATGATTGTGGAAAAAGCGGTTAACATGGCAAAGATGATGAACGTACCCATTCTGGGCCTTGTGGAAAACATGAGTTACGTTGCCTGCCCCGAATGTGGACATAAAATCGAAATATTCGGCAAAAGTCACGCCGACGAAGTGGCGGCAAAATACGGCATGCCCTTGCTTGCGCGTATACCCGTTGACCCCAAGCTTGCCTCCGCTTGCGACGCAGGACTTATAGAGCTGTTTGTGGGCGACTGGCTGGACAACATACCCGAAGTTCTGGATAAAATTTACAAAAAACAATAAAGCTTTTGCTGATACTATCATTTAATGTTTTTAAATACGGAATATCAGCTGCCGTGCGTCTTAATCAATTAATAATCCGTTCCGTTTTAAAAAACCTTCGCGGCAACGCATAAAGCCGCGGTAAAAAGTTAAATTTCCGCCTTGCGCGGCGATAAAAATAATTTCAGGAGGAAAAGAACATGGACAAATACGTATGCAATATCTGCGGTTACGTTTACGACGAAGCGGCAGGCGACCCCGACAGCGGAATCGCACCCGGCACCAAATGGGAGGACGTGCCCGAAGATTGGGTTTGCCCCATGTGCGGAGTCGGAAAAGAAGATTTTTCGCTTCAGGCGTAATCCGACCGCCTTTTAACCAACCCGTTAAGGCATTATAAACGGTAAAAATCCGCGAAGGAATTTAAAATTTTCTTTCGCGGTTTTTTATTTTTTTTACCGCGACTTAAAATTTCTTTGTTTATAAAGCATTTTACCTCGATGGAGACCTTTTCTTTCGCGGTTTTTTATTTTTTAATGCGATTTGAACTTAGTTTGTTTTATAACTTATCCCCCGTGATTACCTCCGCTGTCTAAGATAATCTTTGCAATCCTTGCCCTCGGGCGGAAATTTTCTTGCACCGTGCTTTTCGGCGTTAACCTTTGTTGCCGCGCTCAACGCGCATGATAAACGTCTTAAACGCAATCAAACAAACAATATGCACATTACTTTTTCCCCGGTTAAAGCGCAAAGCCCAGAAAAAAACATAAACAAAAAAGCCCGTAAGCCGCTCGGCAAAACTGCCATGGTGCGTAAAACAAATATCGGCAAAACTGCCATGGTGCGTAAAACAAATATCGGCAAAACAAATAAACAGACTTATAAATTTTAAAATCGTTGCGTTAAGTATAAAAACACCTATAAAAAAGCCGCTCCTCGTAAAAAAGAAACGGCTTTTTGTGTATCTTATTGCAGATTTTTTTAACTTGTTTTTAATTACTTCTTTTTCGTTTTTTTGTCTGCGGAAACTTCCTGAGTCTTATTTTCTTTTCCCGCGTTTACCGACGGAACAGGTGCCGATGATGCGGCCTCGGATTTTTCCGCATCCGAAACTTTACCCAAGTATTCGGGCAACTGCATACCGCTCATTCTGAACACTTCGTTTAAGGGCGGCACGGCTTTAAGCATACCCGAGATAAAGTTGGCGGTGGAAGTACCCTCCTTGCCGCCCGCGGCAGAATCCCAGACGGTAACCTTGTCGATTTTGATGTTCTTGATAGCTTCCACCTGGATACGGGTAAGCTCCTCCAGTTTGTCTGCGATAAGCATTTTTACCGCGTCGTCGGATTGGCCCGCCGCTTTTACCAATTTATCGAAGCCTTCAGCCTGTTTGGAAAGCACTTCGTAAAGACCGCGCGCCTCCGCTTCCTTGACGGCGAAAATAGCGTCCGCCTCGCCGCGGGCCTTGCGTCTTGTCTGCTCCGCCATGGCCTCCGCTTCCAGCTCAAGTTTCTGTTTTTCGATTTCGGCTTTGACGATGACGTCCGCTTCAAGCGTACTTTGCTCTCTCTTGGCACGCACGTCCTCCGCCTCGCGCTGGGCTTCGTAAGCTTCTTTCAAAGCGTTTGCCTGCGCTATTTTCTCGGCGGCGGTAGCCCTTCTTTCCGCTTCGGCTTCCGCTTCCCTTAAGTCCGCGTTTGCCTGCGCTACCCTTGCTTTTGCAAGGTTTTCGCCCTCTACGGCGGCGGAATTGGCTTTTGCTACGTTTATACGCTGGTCCATAATGGCGTTTGCCTCGCCTATCGCGCCGTCGCGGTCACGCTCCGCAACCGATTTTTTGGCGTCGTTTATCGCCTTGCTTGCCGCCTCTTTACCCAGCGCCTCGATATAACCCGACTCGTCGCGGATATCGGTAACGTTGACGTTGATAAGGCGCAAACCTATCTTTTTAAGCTCGGTTTCCACGTTTCTGGAAACCTCTTCAAGGAATTTATCGCGGTTGGTGTTGATATCCTCGATGTCCATAAGCGCGATGACAAGACGAAGCTGACCTAAGATAATATCGCTGGCAAGGTCCTGAATGTCCTGCATTTTAAGTCCCAGCAATCTTTCAGCGGCGTTTTGCATTATGCCGGGTTCGGTGGAAATACCTACCGTAAAACGCGAAGGAACGTCCACACGGATGTTCTGGTGCGAAAGGGCGTTTTTAAGGTCCACGTTAAGCGATATGGGCGTAAGGTCAAGAAAACTGTAAGATTGGAAAAACGGCCAGATAAACTGAGCGCCGCCGTGAATACATTTACTGGACGCCTGAGTCGTACCGCCCTTGTTTTTCTTTAACTTACCGTAAATAACCATTACTTTGTCGGACGGACACTTTTTGTATCTGCCGATAAACACCAGTAACATGATGAACAAAAGCACCACTACTGCGACAATCGCCGCAATAAGTCCGCCTACCCAAGCGGCTGCCGAAAACAAATTCATAATTTAAATACCTCCGAATATAGTCAAAACTTGGTAATTTACTGATTAACGCCGTCCGCCCTATCCTGCTTTAATGCGGTAAAAGGCTCGACAAGTACAAGCTGCTCGTTGATGACTTCCTTGACTACGCACCTTGCGCCCGTGGGAATGGGGTCGGGGCTGTCGGTCACCGCCTCACACTCTGTAAGCGTTTCCTGAACGACGACGTGAATTTTGCCGCTTCCGTTTCTTAGCGGAGGTACGGTAAGATAAACGTCCGCAATCGTCCCCAAGGCAAAACTCATGTGGCGGTTGCCGTCAGACTGGAACTTTAATATCGCTTTGAGAAGATAAGCAACACCCACCGCGGCAGCTGCCCCCGCGATAACGCCGATGATAAGCGAAAAATACCACGGAAGGAAGAAATTCATGGTATAAGTTATCCAGCCGCCTACCGCGATAAACGCCACTACGGTACGGAAAGACACAAGTCTTAAGCCGCCCGCGTCCGAAATATCGTTGTCGTTGAAAATGTCGTCGGCTCCGCTTATATCCGTATCCGCGTCAAAGTCGGCGTCATCGCCCAGCCCGAACAGCATTGCTATCAGTTGCACCACAAGCAATACAGACGCAGCGCACGCCAGTATAAACGTCACCTGCTGAAGAACGAACAGTCCGTCCCACCAGTTTCCGATTGCAGAAGCGAAAATCATTGTTTTCTCCTTTTATAATTGTTGATTTGATTATACTATATATTTTTTGTTAATGCAAGAAGAAAGAAGTTAAAATAACCTTAAAATGAGATTAAATGCCGTTTTGCGTGCCGTAATCTCAGTATACGGATTATGACGGATTTTTATGATTAAGCCGCACTTAAGAACGGTAAAACAGCAGTCTTGACAAATAAAACAGTATTTCGATGCGCAAAAACAGAATACGCTTTGTACATAAAAAATACTGCGAAAAAATAAACGAAAAAAAACTTTTATTACGCCATATTTAAAAACCGAAAACTCCGTAAAAAAAGAATAACGTTTTTTACTTCATTACATACAAAAACCGCCCGACTTAACAAGCCGAGCGGTTTTGCCGATTTTTTATAAAGCTTTATTATGCTTCAAGCACGTTTTCTATAATGGATTCGCCGACAAGGTTGCCTATGGCAATCATGTCCGCCTGGTTCCAGTGCCACGAATCGGTGCCTACCGCCACGTTGCTGCCGTTTACAAGCTTATTGATGTCGAACTGACCGGAAGCGATGACGTAAACGTTGCCGATAACATTGGGCAGGTTCCGCTGCATAGCGATAAACGCGTTGTTGGTGTTTACCGTACCCTGAACCGCACTGCCCGACGTGCGGGAAATTTCGCCCACAAACACGGGAAGCGCGCTGAGATCGACTCCCGCAATTTCGCCGAGGTCGCTGCGAATATCGGAAACAAAGTATTTGAACGCTTTTTCGTATTCGTTGGGATTGCCCTTATCGGATTCACCCTGCATCCAGAAAAGTCCTTTGAAGTTTATCGTGGTATAGCCCATATTCTTAAGCTCGGCAACGTTTTTCTCCACCTGGGCGAGGAAATCGCGGTAAAGTCCGCCGGTGAGATTGCCCGGGCTTTGAGGCTTAATAGTCTCCTCGTAAGAGGGCGAAACCCAGTTGCCGTTTGAAGCGTTTTCGCCGCCGATGTTATCGAGAAGCGCGGTGCCTCCGTGAGCATACTTGATTATGCCCGCGACTTTGCCGCTTTGCGTGTTATAGTAAGCGGAAAGCGCCTCCGCCATGCCTGCCTCGGGACCGAATTTATTTGCCGCCGCACCCTGACCGATGCGCGCAAGCTGCCATCCGAGGTCACGGTGAATTACTACGTTGCCGCTGCCGGTGCTTTCGGCGTCGCCCGCGTACCAGATGTTGTTGAATCCGTAACCGAAGCCGGGGTTATCCGCGACGGCGGTGTTGAAGTTGAACGTCGAATAACCCGATGCGTTGGACTGACCTGCTATGAAGTAAACATCAATCTCCTTATTTGCTGCGGGAGCCTTTTCAATCATTGCGTCGATAAATTCCGTGTTAAGCGAATAATTGAACTTGCTTACCGTAATTACGGCAGGGCTTGCCATAAGACCTATGCCGCACTCGGTAGTCACTTTATCGTAATAGTAGCTTGCCACGTACACGTCGTCGATAAAGAAATAATAGTTGCAGTCGTCCCTTATAACGCCCAGTTTTACGGCGGTGGGATCGTATTCTATACCCGCTTGTTTAAGATTGAACAAAATACGCGAATCCTGAGGATTCCATTCGGTGAGAATGGAGCAAACTATAAGGCTGTCACCGAAAATACCCGCCGAAAATCTTACGTCGCTGGGGCTGTCGTTAAGAGTGTCGGGACCGTGAGAAACCAGAAGTCCGCCGAACTGAGTGCCGAAAGAATAGGTTTCGGTGGTGTCGAACACGCCCTCGAGATAATATTTGGTGCCGCTTATTTCATTCTGATAAACGAACGTATGCGTAAGTAAATTTACGGTGTCGCGCTGACCGTCCTTTAACTTCCAGCCGTTGCCTTCGGTTTTATCTGTCGAAATATTCTTATAGCTGTAATAGGTGGTTTCCACGCCCTTCGAGTCAGGTATGGTTATCGCGCCGCCCAGGTATACGGGAGAAACGTAACCCGAAAGCTCCTTGGTTTCGCCGTCGGCAAGGAAAACGTCGTAAGAGTAAACGTTGTCGCCGTATTCCACTTTTATTACGTAATAACCGCTTGTAAGCGTATAATTTTTGGTAAGCGACACAAGGTTTCCCACGCTTTCCGTGCCTTTTGTCATGTCTATTACCGTAACGGTAACGTCGGCGGGATTAACCGTAAGTTCGGGATAAAGATTGTATCCGTCGATTTCGTAAGGTTTAACGGTGAGATTCAAGGAAGCCTCTCCTTCTTCCGCGTAAGTGACTTCTATCGAATAAGATCCGCCGGCAACGGGGTTAAAGGTGAATTTTCCGTCCGTTGCGGTGATGGAAACGGGTTTGCCGTCTAACAGCAATTCGATATTTTCGACCACTTTGTTTGCAGGAACGTTAAGATTAATTTCTGCGGGAAGTCCGCTGAAAAGCACGCCTTTGGAGCTTATCGTATCGCCTGCCTGAACTACCGTAAGTTTACTGCTGTCGTAAGTGACTTTTGAGCCGCCAACTATATCGGCAACCTCTTCACGGTCCATGGTGAAGTTAAAGTTACTGAACGGCAGATTTTTGGGACCAAAGTTGCTGCCGACAAAAATACCGAAACCGCTGACGTTATCCGCGGGAAGAGCCTGCTCGTTGTCAAGCGTGGAGTATGCGGTAACTTTTTCGCTGAGAACAAGCGCGTCGTTTACGAATACGTAATAGTAGTCTTTTACTCGAGCAACGCCCAGTTTGAACGTGCTTCCGCTGCCGGTGCTTACGCCGCCCTTGTTATCGCCATCCTGCCAGTTATCGGAATAAGTATGCAGAAACAGCGTTCCCGAGTTATAGATGCCGTAGCCGTACCAGCCCTTTTTGTTTGTGGGCGCTCCGTCAAGAGTATTGATTAATATACCCACCCAGGACTTCGGCGTTTTGCTGAAAGTAGCTTCGGCGTAGTATACGTTGCCCGCCGTGCCGCCGTTGAATATGTAAGAAGGTCCCGTGATGGTGCCGCTGGCGCCGTCGGCGTTTACCGTCCATGTTCCGCTGTTAAAGGAATTTACCACGGTGCCGTCCTCGTAGTTGAACGAGCCGCCAAGCGAAGGCGTAGTCATAAAGTAATTTTTAAGCGCGGTGACCGTATCCGAATCTATCGTGTAATTGATGTTGGAGAAAGTAGCCGTACCCGACGCTGACATACTGCAGAATCCGAAGCCGCTTTCGCCGTATTTGTCGGAAGTAAGCGAACCCACTACTTTATCGTTGAGTATCAGATAATAAACGTCGCCGTCGCGCAAAATCGCAAATTTGCAGTTTGCGGGGTCGGCTTTAAGGTTGGATATGTAGCCGCCCGTTTCAAACTCGCTCCAGGAATTATTGTCGCCTTTATAAATCTTATTGCCGCCCGAATACGAGAACGCCAGCTTGTGTTTTCCGCCGCCGTCGCCGCCCGAAATATCCCCGTACTCAGCCGCTGCGAGAATACCGAGGAATGTACCGACGTTTTTAAAGTCGACGTCCGCCTCGAGATAATATCTGTCCGTAAGCTCGTTTTCGTCAAGTCCGATATACACATAAGCGTAAGAACTGATTTTTACGCTGTTTTCGGAAAGCTTTTCCCAACCGGTATTGAAAGAAGCGTAATCGCCCACGCTGCCGCCGAGGTCTATGTCCTTGGGGAAAGCAATGCTGTCGGTAGCGTTGCCCGAAACGGTAATCTGTTTTGTTCTTACCTCAGTCCCGCGAGTAACGGTAAGCGTGTAAGTGCCGATAGTCAGATTTGCAAAAACGTTGCCCGACGAAGTTACGTCAAGCTGAACGGGCTGTTCTCCGTCTTTCTGTACGGAAGCCGTCATATCAGAAAAATCTTCGGAATCAAACTGATAAAAATCATACGCAGTGCCTGCAACGCTGACCTGTTCGGGCACGATTTTTACGTTAACGCTGTAATATTCGGCAGAATATACGGCGGTTACCGTGAAAGGCGCAACAACGGAAGAAAAATCCGTAACGTTCCACACTCCGCTGAAGCCGGGTTTTTCGGGAACTGCGGGAATGTCGGTAAGCGTATCGCCGTAATCCACATATCTCAATATATCGGCACCCGCTTCGGAACGGAACGTTATAGTTATAACCTGAATGTCGTAATAAACCTTCAACACGGTAGAGCCGTCTTTTTTCACCTCAGCCGAAAGAACGTTTAAAGCATTGCTTTCGGAGAAAACATAGCCCGTCAAAGCTGAAGGCGTTACGGAAACGGTTCTGCCGGCAAAAGAAGAAACGCTTTCGGTAAGCAGCGAATCGAGTTCGTAACCGCTGCGGTCTTTCTTCTGCTTGTAATATTCTATCGTGTAATTTGCCTGCTCTTCCGCCCGCGCGGTAACGTACAGTGCGCAGCTTGCCTTGTAAACCTTGCCGTCGGGAGCCGTAACTGCCGCCGTAATCGTAGCGCTGCCCGCGCCAATCGCTTTTACCAAGCCGCTCTCAACCACTGCAACGTTCATATCCGAACTTGCCCACACAATCGAATCGGCGGTAAATCCTTCCGCGTTTACGGTAAGATTAAGTTTCTCACCCACGGTAAGATTTGCGCCCTCCGAGGAAAGCGAAACTGAATAAACCGTTTTTTGCCCGCAACCGAAAAGCGCAAATGCCATGACAAAAGCAAGCCTGTCTCTTATACACATCTCCGAGCCCACGAGACATGCGCAGATCTCGT
>OWKP01000260.1_pt1 | contig 43194 bp, 29 predicted proteins | sample 1732991 | NCBI WGS metagenome assembly OWKP01 (sample SAMN05065777, study PRJEB22554) | human gut metagenome | biome: ENVO:2100002; feature: ENVO:00000062; material: ENVO:00002003 | host: Homo sapiens | place: USA
GATCTGCGCATGTCTCGTGGGCTCGGAGATGTGTATAAGAGACAGCCCCAAACCTTATAAAATCGGTTTCAGTCGCGCTTATGCTCGATATAAATCCTGTCAATAGATTTTTCCAGCTTTTCCTTGTCTTCTCCGTCGCGCGACATGAGATATTCGCTGAACATTTCGGCGGCGTTGCTTTTTACGGTTACCCTTTTGCGGCGGTTTACTTGCGTTTTTACGTCTTCGATTTCCCTTTTTACGGCAAAAGCGCTTTTTCCCTTATCAGTGTTTGCGATGATTTCGCCCGTATTAGGTTTTTTTTGCGCGTCTATGTCGTTTGTTTCCGTTTGGTCAAAGGGTTTTCCGCACTCAGCCTCGGATAAATTTATCGGTTCCTCTTTGATAATTTCGTCCGCCGACTGCGCGCGCGTATCGGGCTTAGGTGAATTAAACGGCTTAAACTCCTCTTCCGCGATTGCGTCGTCTTGCGCCTTAAAAGGTTCATCTTCGGGTAAAGGCGCGGGTTTAATGTCGAATAAATTTTTTAAGTAGTCCTCGCTCTTTCCGCCATGCGTTTCGCGACTTTCGTATTCGTCCTGATTTTCGGGTTCAGCCTGTTTCTGACTGAAAGCTTCGTCTTCCCCTAAAACGCCGTCCTGCGTAACGTCCTTTTCGTAGTCGGCAAAATCCTTGTCCGCAAAACCGTTATCCGATATGACTTCTTCATCTTGCTTGCTTTCGACGTCTTTATCCGAAAAGTCATTTGCCTCGGGATTGTTTTCAAGGTCGAAACCTTTTTCCTCTGTATATCCGTCCGTTTCGCCGTAACCTTTTTCTTCGGCATATCCGTCCTCGGGCAAAGGTTCGTTATTCATGGACGCGGGAACATAACTGTACTCGTCCTCGGGCAAAGGCTGAAAGTCGTCCTCGTCGAAGTTAAGTCCGTCTCTTACGGTAAAGTAGCCGTCTCCGTCCGCGGATTTGACGGGTGCAAGCAATTCGTCGCGCTTTTTCCATTTAAGGGGTTGAAGAATAACCGCAAACAGCGAAAGCGCGAAAGCGGCGTAAACAAGCGATTCCAGCACAATATAATCGAAAACAAGCGACATAAATCCGCCGATAAACGGAATGGGCAACCCCGTTTCACCGTCCAAGGTAATAATAACGTCGTTGTTAAAAACTACCGCATCAAGCCCGAATGGCGTTATCCTTTTGATAAGAATCATAAGCGAAAGCAGAAAAGAAGCAAGCAGAATTATAAACGCGAATATAAAAAACACTACTCCCGGGAATCCCGCGCGGTGTTTTCTTACCCTTATCAAAGCGATAATGTCCGACACTAAAAGCAAAAACGCAATGCCCGCAAGGACGCAAAACGCGATAAGCTGTGTTGTTGCCGAAAAATCTATCATGCCATTATTATATTAGTAAGATGCGCAATTGTCAATAGTTTATTCAGATTCTCTTTATAAGTCGCACCGCCGTAACGGTCATATCGTCGCGAACTTCTCCGTTTGAACGACGTTTTGCCTCGTTAATCACCGCCTCGCACAACGACTGAACGTTTTGCGCCGACGCGTTGTTGATAAAGTTCTGAAGGTCGTCGCCCGTAAAAGCGTCGCTTATCCCGTCGGATACGAATACGACGCATTGCCCGTCGGCGGCAAGGTCGGTATATACGCACGGATTGATTTGATTAAGCGCGCCGAGAGGCAAAGCGTTACCCTCGATTTTGACAACGGTTTCGCCGTCCTTGACGAAGGAGGCGGGCGAACCAAGTTTGATGATGTTGCGCTGTAACGAGTTAAGGTCGCACACGAGAATATCGAACGCGGCAAAGCTGTCGGAAGAGTCGTACGAAAGAAATTTATTTACGTTTTTAAGGATAAAATCGTTATCGAAGCCCGCGCGATAAAAGCTTTCCACAAGTCCTATGGCGGTTTCGCTTATCTTTCCCGCCTCGCTGCCGCTGCCCATGCCGTCGCAAAGCGCCATCATGAATTTGGTATCGCTTATACGTATAAAGGAATGGGTGTCGCCCGTTTTTTCGCGGTATTTGGATGCGCTTGCCACGGCAAATACGGCGTCGTAATCCGTCTTTTCGCGCAACGTGACCACACTGTAACCGGATTTCGGGCAAGGCTTGACGCTTTCCGTTCTGAACGCGCCGCACAGTACTTTTCCCGCGGTATCGGCAATAGTTTCCTTATCAAGACATTCGTTTCTGACGATAAGCACGATTTTATTCAGATCGGACTTGGATATAAGCGCCTCGGTGACGTAAATTCCGCGGTACTCAAGCTCCTCGATTAAAAACGCCTCCTTGTCCGCGTCGTAACTTTCCACGGCTTTCACCTTTTCGGCAAAAGCGTCTAAGATATCGCGCACTCCGCTCAGCTGAGAAACAAAATCCTCGCGGTAACGGTTATCCTTCTGACTTTCGCGGGTGCGCTTAAGGTAAAAATCGGCGTATTCGGCGCAAACCGAAAGCAGGCGGGCGGTTTGGGGACAGTCGTGTTCCAGGAAAAAAGGCGCGTCGGAAACCGAGGGTCTGCCTTTTTCGGTAGCCGCCGTAACAAGAGTAAAAAGCGCGTCTTCTTTTTCATTAGGGCAAAGGTCGCATTTGTCGCACTCCGCGCATACGCCCTGCTTAATACGCGCAAGTATTTCCTCGGGCGAAAACCCCGCCGGCTTTATCGATGCCGCCGCGGCATATTGCATTTCGGCGAAAATACCGCTTACTTTCTTAATTTCCGCCGCGACTTCCGCCCTGCCGCTGTCTATGAGATGTCTGGTAGCAAGTTTGTCCTTGGGCGTGAAAAACATATTCCTGACCCTGTTCATCGCCGAACGCGGCAACAAAGCGAATACCGCCCCGCCCAAGGTCAGCGAAAGCAAATCAAACGCCATCGAAGTGTAATCCACGTTGAAATAAAGGAAGAAAACCACTGCCGCCATAACCGCGCTTAAAACGGCAAGAATTCTTACCGCGCCCGTAAACATCACGAACACCGCCGCGATAAACGTGAACAGCGCAAGGTGAGTTACGTCAAAGGAAAACAAGGCTCCGCCCGTCCCCACGCATACGGCAGCCGCCAAAGCCGCGCCTTTGCCGACAAAAAAAGCCGCCGCAGTCACGGCAAACATTCCGAAAACGTAAAGCGTTTTTATGCGGTAAAACTCGGTTGCGGCGAATCCCGCCGAGAGTACGGCAAGCACTATTCCCATACATGCCAGCTCGGTATCGAGCGGTCTGAAAACCGATTTCCTGACCAAAAACGGCTTGACCGCGCATGTCGAAACATACATGAACAGCAACGCAAACACAAGGTTCAGGACAGTATAAAGCACGAATTGCCCCGCGCGAACGGAGAAAAATATGTAACCGCCCTGGCTTAAAGCGGAAACGGCAAGCACGGCGGCTAAATTCAGCTTTTTGCCGAGTTTGTTTGCCGCTATCGTAGCCGAGGTCACCGTTACGGAAGTTATCGCCGCCGAAATAAGCGCGTCGAAACCGGGGTTTACGATAATTGCGGAAGCAACGTAAAGCGGCAAAAGGAGCGGCGCCGAAAGTCCTGAAAACACAAGCGCCAGATAAAATCCCGTGGCAAACGGACTTATATTACCCGTCCGCGCCCGCCACAGCACCAAAAGCATCACAAATACAACCGAATATTTTACGACGGTTTTCCATAACGGCGTTTCTTTAACCGTGTCTAAGCCGGCAGGAACCGGTTTTACCTTTTTCAATCCTTCGGCCTTTGCGTTCATTAAGAAATCCCCTCCCGCAAAAAATAAAAATCCGACCTTTATTATACAGTCGGATTTAACGTGTTATTTTGGCGGTTAAACGCGAATTTCCGCGCACGGAGTCGAATAATCTTAAACTTTCGGCTTTTTTACGTCCGTCAATATTTGTTTTTGTATTCCACGGACAGCTTTACGGGACCGTCTGGCGTCTTACGGTAAAACTCCAGCCTGTCGGAATACTCGTATATCAAAAGCGTGCTGTCCATGCGGGTGCGGAATATCATGGGCTTTTCTTCGGCGTGAATCCTGAAAGAATTATTGCCGTAAAGACTGTCGCCGCGGCTTTCATCGCTAAAACGCCGCTCGTCCTCCTCGTGATTCAAAGGTACGTTATACGGTAAAAATCCGTTAGTGCTTGCCGCATCGCCGCCGTCTTTTACTTCGGCGGTATAATATCTGCCTTTATCGGTGTTTCGGTTATCCGTGTTCGGATTATAATAATTGTTGCCGCCTGCGCCGTTGGCCGTGTTTGGCGTATAGTATCCGCCGCCACCTGCGGAGCGGTTGAGGTCGGGGTTAACGTTGTCGGTGGGGAAAAGCGGCTTATCCTCTGGTTTACCGCCCGTAAAGTCGGATTTTTGCGTGGGTTCGGCAGACTGAATTCTGACGTCGGTGTCGTTTGCGCCCTCCACAAAAGCGACCTTTTTGTCTTCGGAAGGCTTAGTGTCCGAAATAAAAGCCGTCGCGCGCTTTTTTTCCGCGGCGCGTTTGTCTATTCTGCGGAAAAACAAAAGGACGTTTACGGCTATTGCAAAGATAACCGTAGCGATAAGGCAGAAAAGATAAATGCTGAGTACGTCTTTAAAACTTGTGCCCGTGACAAGCACCACCAGCACGAAAAGCAACGAAAAAACCGCCGGCACCCAAAGCCCCAGCTTAAACAGGAGCCAGGCAATAAGCTTTGCCGCACCCCTACCCAAAAAGCTTAGAAAAGAAACGAGAGCTTTCATCCGGCGGTTATCCTTTTATCTTTTGTCGAAGTTACGAATGCTTAAGTTACAAATTTACGGTAACTTAAACAGGGATTATTTTATAATATCCGTGCCCATGTAGGGAACAAGCGCTTCGGGCACGCGTACGGAGCCGTCTGCATTCTGGAAGTTTTCGAGTATAGCGGCGGTAGTCCTGCCTACGGCAAGCCCGCTGCCGTTTAGCGTGTGCAGAAATCCCGTTTTGCCGTCGCGGGTTTTGTACTTGATGTTCATGCGGCGCGCCTGATAGTCCACGAAATTGGAGCAGGAAGAAATCTCGACGTACCTGCCGTAAGAGGGCATCCAGACTTCGATATCGTAAGTCTTTGCGGAAGAGAACCCTAAGTCGCCCGTGGAAAGGCAGACCACGCGGTACGGCAGGCCCAGCTTCTGAAGAATAAGCTCCGCCTCGGCGGTAAGCGACTCAAGCTCCTCATAGCTGTTTTCGGGCATGACGAACTTTACAAGCTCCACCTTATTGAACTGGTGCTGGCGGATAAGTCCGCGGGTATCCCTGCCCGCACTGCCCGCTTCGGCACGGAAGCAAGCGGTATACGCGCAGTAATAAATGGGCAGCTTGTCCGCGTCCACCACGTCGCCCCTCAGCATATTGGTGACGGGAACTTCCGCCGTGGGAATCAGAAAATAGCCGTTGTTTTTGACCGAAAAAGCGTCCTCTTCAAACTTGGGAAGCTGTCCCGTGCCGTACATGCTGTCGCGGTTGACCATGTAAGGCGGAAAAATCTCCGTGTAGCCGTTTGCCGTGTGGGTATCCAGCATGAAATTGTAAATTGCGCGCTCCAGCCTTGCGCCCAGACCGCGGTAAACGGTAAACCTTGCGCCCGATATTTTGGCGGCGGTGGCAGGGTCGAGAATCTTAAGGTTTTCGCCGATGTCCCAATGCGCTTTGGGCGTAAAGTCGAACTTTGTAGGCGTAAGAAATTTTCTTATCTCCTTGTTTTCGGTGTCGTCTTTTCCTATGGGTACGGATTTGTCGGGAATGTTGGGAATGGACAAAAGCGCCATTTTAAGGTCCGCCTCGGTGGGGGCAAGCTGAGCGTCAAGCTCCTTGATTTTGTCGCCCACTTCTTTCATGCGCGCGATAATCTCGCTTGCGTCCTTTTTTTCCTTTTTAAGCGCGGCGACCTGCGCGGATTCGCGGTTACGCTCGGCTTTAAGCACTTCCACTTCCTTCAGAATGTCGCGGCGCTTACGATCGAGCGCGAGTACGGCGTCCACATCGTATTCGCCGCTTCTGGTCTTCATGGCGTCTTTGACTGAATCTGCGTTTTCCACAACAAACTTTAGGTCTAACATAAGCAATCCTCTTTTTTTCGTTCTTGATATAAAACAATTATATACCAACAAGCGGAAAAAATCAACATTATTTTCCGATTAAACAAAGTAAAAGTTGAGATTGATTTTTCTTTTATAACCTTGTTTTTATTTTGAAAAGAAAGGTATAAGACGCTTTATTTCCCAGATTTCGAACCATCTGAACCCGAAAATAACCGCTAAAAACGCGACAAGCGCGACGGGCACGGAAACAAGCAGCAAAAGAAGCGGCGGCAAAAAAGACAGAAAATGCCGCGTAACCACGCCGAACAAAAGAAACGCGGCGGCGGCAAGCACGGGAACGTAGGCTTTGTTTGCGCGTAAAAAAAGCGGAATTTCGCGGCGGACGGACACAAGATCCAGTACCGCCGTCACGGCATAACAGGCAATGGAGCCCATTACCGCGCCGAAAATTCCCACGACGTACAGCAGTCCCGCCGTAAGCGCGACCTTTATCAACGCCCCGATAAAAAGGTTTACCGCAGGTTTTTTGGCTTTGTTAAGCCCCTGCAGCACCGCCGTGCACACCTGCACTATGCTGACGTAAAATATGGAAAATCCCGAAAACTTCAAAAGTTTTGCGCTGAGTTTAAGCTGAGCGTCGCTAAGCCCGCGGGTATAGAGAAGTTTTACCAGAGGATCGGCGTAAACAAACATGAAAAGAAACATCAGAAGTCCCAGCGCCGAACACAGCTTTAGCGAAAAGCCCGCCTCTTTGGTTACTGTTTCGCAGTCGTAACAGGCTTTGGCGATTTTGGGCAGCAGTGCGGCGGAAAAGGCGAAAATAACGACTACGGGCACGTTTACCAGCGTCATTACGGTACCGTTAACAAGACCGTAAGCCATGGTAGCCGCGGACGCGGAATACCCAAGAGAAGTCAGTATGTTTATTATAAGCACGCTGTCGGCAACCTGAGTTACGGGAAGAACCAGCGACCCGAAAGTCACGGGAAGCGCTACGACAGCTATGCTTTTCAATATTTCCCTTAGGCCGTGCACGTTTTTCTGTCCGGTGCTTTTACAACTGCTTTGAAGCCCTTCGCTGGCGGCTGTCAGTCCCAGTTCCGCCGTCATGTCTCCCGCAAAATCGGAGTCAAGTCCTTTTGTTACCGCCTCGGCAGGCTCGGTTTTTTCCTTAAGCTCGGCCTTAGCCTCGATATTTCGCAAGTGGTTTTCTTTTTTTCGCGCCGCGCGGGAAGAAAAAGCGGTTTCGTCGTTTATGTCGATAAGCTCTTCGCCCGCTTCAAGCGTGCGGGAATTTCTTGCGTTTTCACCCCTGCCGGAAACGGATTTCCTCCTTTTCCGTTTGTTTTTTACCTCGATAACCGTTGTTTCGCTTCCGAAATAAGTCATGTCGCCGGGCATCTCGTGCATCAGTCTTCGGCGGCGGACGTGAACGGAATTTCTTTTTACCTTAAGCCGCGTGAAAAAATACATGGCAATAAGCACCGCCATTGCCAGAAATTCGGATACCGAAACGCCCAAAAGCGCGCCCAGCACTCCGTAAGCCGTTCCTTTTTTAAGAAACAGCGACGCAAAATACAGCCCGAGCCCAAGTTTTACAGCCTGTTCGACAAGCTGCGAAACGGCGGAGGGCAGCATATTTTCCCTGCCCTGATAATAACCGCGGTAACAGGAAAGCACCGCCACAAACGTTACCGCGGGGGCAATGCCCACATACGCGAGCGCGGCCTCACGGTTGCCCTGCACGCCGGCTATGAAATCGTTTAACAAAAGCAGAGTAAGCGTACCCAGAAGCCCCACGATAAAAAGCGCGACGACTGCGACGTTAAGCACTTTTGCCGCGCCTTTTTCGTCGCCGTCCGCAAGCTTTATCGCAATCAACCTGGAAATTGCGACGGGAAGACCTCCGCTTGACACAGTAAGAAGAAGGGTATAAAGCGGAAAAACCATCTGATAAAGTCCCATTCCCTCGCCGCCCAGAATATTGGTAAGAGGGATTCGGTACATCGCGCCCAGCAGCTTTGCCAGTACCGAGCATACCGCCAGCATACCCGCCCCCGTAAAGAGATATTTAATGTTCCTTTTCATGCGGATAGTATTTGTTTTTGGTACTGCCGCTTATTCTTATATTATAATTTATACTGTTTTTTACGAACAGTATAAAGGTTTACTTTACGTTTACCTCTATCCCCTTTTCTTTCAGCGTATTTATCAGCGCATCCGTATCGAAATAACGGAAGGCGCCAAAAAGAACGTATGAATCGACGTCGCACGCGTCATAGTCGCGCGTTTTCACGATTTTTCGGTAGGAGAATAACTCGTCGCGATTTTTGAAAAGCGTGACTTTTTCGTCTTTTCCGCAAAGCGTCAGCGCGCTTAAAACGGTCATGACTTCTTTCCCCAATGCCGCAATCTCGGTATTCTGCGCGGGAAAATCGTTTCTGATTAGGTTAATAAAATTTACCGCCTCGTATATCCTGACCGCCATGAGAGAGTCGCCCCGCCATAGCGCCAGATTGTTGTATTCGAACTTAGTACCGTAGCAGCCGCAGTAATCGTAGCCCGAACCTATATCGTCGGGGGCGGTTTTGCCGCTTAAACAGCCGTCGAAAACAATCGCTCGCTTGTTTTCCTTTAACGCCTTATCCGCTAAATCCGCGAATTTATCCGCATCGCAGGAGCCCGCTTCCGAAAAAATCAGCACGTTTGCACAAGGCGAACCCGAAGCGCGTTCGTAGACCGACGCGTGATTCAAAAGCTTGTCGCAGGACAGCCAGATATATGACCTTCGTCTTATTCCGTCCGAGGTAACCTCGCCCGCGATTTTTTTTACGGGAAGCAAGGGCTTGCGGCAAAAATAAACGCTTTTTCTTAAAAACGCTTCCGCCTTATCTAAGGAATATTTCTCGGGTTCGAACATTGCGGCCGCGTCGCAGGGATACAGCGAACTAAGGTTTGACATCAATCCGCCTAAGCAATATGTTTCTTCTTCCGTCGGCGGCGTGACATGGACTTCATTGCCTTTAAGGCTCTCTGCGCCCAGCGCACCGGAGAAAAAATCCGCTGCCTTTGCCGCAAAACCCGGCGCATAGGAATGGGATACGTCCTCAGTGTAAAGCTCGGGCATTTTTCCGCCCGCCGCGGCTATCGTTTTTTCCGCTTCCTCAAACGTGCGGTAAAGCCCCTCTATGACGAAGAAATCCATCTTCGCCCCCAGTATAAGAACGTCTTTATCGAATGCGGCAAGCAGGAAATCGGCGTAATCGAAGCCGCAGCGCAAAAGCCCGGGATAAATCTGCTCTCCGTCCTGCGCCTGAAGGCCTGCGTTAAACTCCTCCCAGCCCGTAAGATAACAGCACGGTGCGTAAGCGGTTACGAAATCGGGTCTTAAAAGCATGGTAATCGCGGTCTGAGTTCCGCCTCCGCTGCAACCCGTCATGCCCAACCTTTTGCCATCCACTTCGGGAATAGAACGCAAAGCTTTAAACGCGGCAAAGATGTCCGCGATAAAACACTTTGCAACCGTTGCTCCCTGAAGCAAAAACTGTACGTTTGCGTGGGAATGGGCAAACACTCCCCACTCCACGGTTTCCTTCCCCGTCTTTTCGTCGTAAAATCCCAGCCTTTCGCCTTGGTCCGACGGGTCGAAAATAAAGGCCGCTATTCCCTTTTTGACCAGCGACACGCATACGTTTATATACGCCTGCGCCCCCTTGCCCTTTCGGTTGTGACCGCACGCAACTACTACGCCGGGTACCGGTTTGTCGGATTTGGGTAAATACAGGTTTGCCGTGACGAACATTCCGCTTATGCTTTCGAAAATTACTTTTTTTAATAAATAACCGCCCTTGTCAATAACGGAAACTATTTCGGCGTCCGAATCCGCTATTTCGGGCATACCGCCCACGGAACGCAAAAATTCGGCTTTTATTTTTTTGCACCTTTTTTCCAACGCCTCGCGGCTTTTTATTCGCCTTCGCGCCCTTTTTCCTTTCTCGCACAACCTGACGCAAGAGGAAAAAAGCCCCTCGTAAAGTCGCGCCCCCGAAGAATAGAACCATCTGAAATTTTCATTTTCAAGCTTTTCGTAATCCGTTTTCTCCATTGCTCTTCTTTCCTTCTTCTTGCTGCCCAATTAACCCAACACGCATTAAAATTGCTTGGAAACCGTAAATACCGTTTTGTGTGCGTTCTTTAAACAGCCCGATATTTTTATCAATCACCATAATCAAAAAAACGCTGTCCTGTTTTGTATAAGCCCGATGACTGCATTTTGTTTAAACTACTTAAAAATTGCGCGTTATCTTAACGCATCGGTTTTTCTTAGCATTATTTGGCCTTCACGATAATCAACTTACGCTTCAGTTATCCATTACTTCGTTTACCACTCTTATCGGCTGTCCCTTCTCGTCGGGCATTACTTACGCGTGTTGCCCTTCGCGCGATAATTTTTTCACGGTTATTTTCCTCTTGTCAATTATTCCATTGCGTCTCTTCTTACTTGCATCGGATATACGGCACAGCAGATATTTACTTAATTAAAAATAATGTTAAAAAGTCGGAGTCAGAAAAATGTAAACGTTTACACCGAAGATTAAATAAAAACGGCCTGACTTGGCCGGAAATAAACTGTCATATGAATTTAATCGGCATAAAAACGAAAATCTTTTTAACAAAAACGCCGCGGAAATAGCCGAACGGGCACGGAGTAAATCCGTGCCCGCCCGTGGTTTACGTTTTTACTTTTCCGAAATAGCACCCACGGGGCACTGAGCTGCGCACGCGCCGCAATCGATGCATTCGTCGGGATTGATTTCGTACTTACCGTCACCCATGCTGATGGCGTTTACGGGGCACTGAGCCTCGCAAGAACCGCAAGCGATACATTCGTCAGAAATCTGATGTGCCATGACAATACTCTCCTTATATAAGATTATCCTGTGGTTTTATTATATCATCAAAGGTTATATTTGTCTATACTTTTAACGTTAATCGAGCAAATTTTTTAATTCTTCGTCCGTTTCTTCCGCCTTGACGTCGTCGCTTGCCGAGCCCTTTCCCTTTGAAACGATGTCGCCGATTGCCACGTCCGCAAACTCGATTTTACCCGACTCTTTGTCCTCGAACTTGACGCGCACGGTTTCCTTAAGCTGATTGAGCGCGGTAACGGTGCCTTTGCGGTTATCCTTGAGAACTACGGCAGACCCCGTCTTGGGCATTTTTTTGTTTGTTTCGGCATAATGAGCGTTTTCGTAACTCAAGCAGCACATAAGCCTGCCGCAAAGTCCGCTTATTTTGGTGGGATTGAGAGATAAATTCTGGTTTTTCGCCATTTTTATCGTGACGTGCGCATACTCCGACATATGGTCGGAGCAGCAGCAAGCCCTGCCGCAGGGCGCAATTCCGCCCAGCATTTTACACTCGTCGCGCGCGCCTATCTGACGGAGCTCGATGCGGATATGAAAAGCGGAAGCAAGCTCTTTTACAAGGTCGCGGAAATCCACTCTTCCGTCGGCGGTGAAGTAAATCACGAGTTTAGAGCCGTCGAAAGTGTATTCCGCGTCCACAAGCTTCATGTCAAGGCCGCTTTTTTCGATTTTTTCGGCGGCGATGCGCATGGTTTGCGGGCGCTTTTCTTCCGCTTCCTTTACCTTGGCGTCGTCTGCGGGCGTTGCCAGCCGCACGATGGGCTTAAGGGGCTGCACCACGTCGTTGTCGCCAACGACCGTTGGCATCATGGAAACGGTGCCGTATTCCAATCCGCGGGCGGTTTCGACGACCACTCCTCCGCCCTCGCGGTAATCGTATTCGCCCGCTTCGAAATAATACACTTTAGGCGAGCGTTTGAATTTTATTCCTACTACCTTCGGCATTTTGCCTTGACCTCCAACAATGAAAAAAGTAATTCGTCCAATACCGACTGCGGATTGCCGTTAAGCTTAAGCCGCCGTCTTGCGTGGGCTAAATGCGGCATAATCCTTAAAACCGTGTCGCAGTCGTATTCGTTTGATATCGTTATTATGTCCCTTACCGCGTTTTTGAATTTAAGCCCTTCCCTTACGCCCTCGGACGCCGCCATGCAGTCCGCAAGCACCAGTTCCGTAACGTCGATAAAGTCAGCTAAATTATCTTTCAAAGCCGATATCCTTGCGGAAAACCTCAGGACTTCGCGGCTGGTTTTCATGTTTTTAAGCATATCCAGCGTAAGCGCGAAAATTTCCTTGTACTTAGGTTCGGCCAAAACCTTTTCGCCTTTAAAAAGATATCCTTGCGACAGCGCCGCCGCGAGATAAACAGCCGTTTCGTCGCCTGAAATCCCGCTGAGGTATTCGGTAACGGCGCTTTCCGTAAGCGGCTTTACGTCCACTCGCTTTACGCGCGAGAGTACCGTGGGCAGCAGCGACTCGGCACTCATGCACTTTAGCAGGATTATCACGCTTGAGGGCGGCTCCTCCAGAATCTTGAGAAGCTTGTTCTGACAGGTTTCGTTCATCGTGTCGCATTTGTCGATGACGTAATATTTCCTGTCAAGCTCGGTAGGCGTAAAGTAGACGGTTTCGGTAAGCTCCTCCACGTCGGAAGTAAGCACTTTGTCGCCGTGCGGCAAACGCATTATGTCCGCACTAAGCGTTTTTACGCGCGAAACCGATTCTTTATCCGCGTTGCCGAAAACGCAAAGCGAAAGAAAAAGGTCGCACAGCGCGTCCGCCATTCCGCCGTCGGGCGACACGATAAGGTAGGCGTGCATGACGCGGTTAAGCCTGACGTCGGCGGCCATAAGCGCGTATTCCGCGCTGTTTTTCATGACGAAATATCTGTCCATCGGTCAGCCGATAATCCCTCTTTTTTTCATTTCCGCCAGCACCGAATCAAGCACTTGTTCGCGCGGGCGCGACGCGTCTACGGCAACAACCCTTTCGCTGTCTGAACGCGCTATGTCGCAGAATCCTTCGTATACGCGCTTATGGAATCCGAGATTTTCCTTTTCCAACCGGTCGGATTGGTCCGCGCCGCCCTTACGCAAAAAGCCCTTTTCGGGGCTGAGGTCCAGAAATACCGTAAGGTCGATTTTCTGGTTTTGCTGCGCTATCTCGTTAAGCGTGCGGCAAAGCGATTTACTAAGTCCGCGTGCATACCCCTGATACGCAAGGGTACTGTCGGAATAGCGGTCGCAAACCACGATTTTGCCTGCCTTAAGCGCAGGCTTTATAAGCTCCTCGGTGTGCTGGGCGCGCGCAGCAGCGTAAAGCAGAAGTTCGGTAACGGGAGTGATTTGAGAGTTGGCGGCGTCCAGGATTACGGCGCGGATTTTTTCCGCAACCGCGGTTCCTCCCGGCTCGCGCGTGAAAACCGCGTCGGTGTTCGTCGCGGCGAAATATTTTTTAAGTCCCTCGATAAGCGTGGATTTGCCCACGCCCTCGCAGCCTTCGATGGTGACGAATTTACCCGCCATAAACTTCAGCCTCTTTTCAACAGAATTTCTTTAAGCGCCGTACCTAGCGCGTCTACGTTTTCGACGCCGTCGGACAGCGTGACTATAAACACGCAGTAACCGCCGTAATAAGTTTCGGGCATTATGCGTTTTGTTGTCAGTTTATAAAAAAGTTCTTCACCCGTGCAGCCGTAATCCGCGGCGCAAACGACTATTCTCAACGGGTCGTCGTTTTTTAAACACGCGACGCTGTTTTTTAAATCAAGACAGCTTTTATAAAGCGCGTCGTACTTTTTTGCGTTTTGCCGCTCGTACTCTATGGCGTTTTCCACCGAAAACAGCAACGGATAGGACGGACTGGTCGTACTAAGAAGGTCCAGCGCGCCGTCAAACGCGGACGATAAAGACTGATTATTGCAGACGCCTATCGCGCTTTGAGTATAAGCCCTTAGCGTTTTGTGCGCGCTTAAAACCGCCATATCCGCGATTTTTTCCGCGCCCAAAGGAAAAATATCGGGACGCGAGGCGAAATGAGCGCCGTGCGCGCAATCGGCAATCAAAATCTTACCCGCGCGGTCGCACACGCTTTTTATTTCCTTTACGGGCGCGCATCTTCCGAAATAATCGGGGGAAGTGACAATCGCCGCATTGACGGAGGGATAAAGCGCAAGAGCCTTTTCGTAATCTTCGGGCTTGGGAACGGCGGGAAGTCCGTCCTTTTCGCCCGTATCGAAAGTAAACAGGTTTCTTTTGGCAAGCCGCGCGCCCTTAAACGCGGAAACGTGAGTAAACAAAGGCGCAATAAGGTCGCAGTCCGCCGCCATGACGGCAGCTTTAACGCCCATGCTTGCGCCGCCTTCGAGAAGTCTTGCGTTTTTTACGCCGTAATGACGCGCCGCTTTTAAGCAGGCGTTTTCCACCGAAAAAGCGGGAAACATTTTGCCGCCGTCGTATTCGGTAACGTCTTTCCCGTCCAGCTTACCCTTGTGCCCGGGAGTGGAAAATAACAGAAAGTCTTTGTATTTTTCCGCTTCTTTTTCGATGCTGAAACGGCAGTCGGGATTAGTCCCGCCCTGCTTTAAGCAGCCGTCGTTTATGGGGCACAATCCGCCGAAAGAAGATTTGACGTCGTTCATAAAGCGTATTTTTCAAGGAAGAACCTTACAAATCTGTACGCCTGAGTAAGGTCATGATATTCTTCTTTTTTGCCCTTGTCGCCTATTTTAACGCTGTTTTTGTCCAGAACGATATAAAACTCGGTATCGTAAGCCTTAAGCTCTTCCTCCGTAAGGTCGGGGTTAAGCAGGGAAACGTCAAACACGAAAGGCGGATTTTCCACTGTTATTTTTTTAAGGTTGTCCACGCGTATTCCGAAAATTTTGCCTTCCGCACTCGGGTCGACGTACTCGGGGTCGCGGTCGGCGGAAGAATAGACGTAATAGTCAAGACTGTCTTTAAGCTCCTCGGGAACGCAGGCGGCAAGCACCTCCTCGTCCATTTCCAGAAACCAATTCGCGTAAACCTCCATCTCCGACTTTCTGATAATCAGCACGTCGGACGTAAAGCCCGCGGTAGTAAAAAGTTGTTGGTAGTACTCGCCCACGGGCGACTGATAGGAAACCGTAGCCTCGCGTATGATGTCGTCGCCCTCGGCGCGGATTGTATCGAGATAGTCGTTGCTTAAAGAGGATTCGTTGTTATAGTAGCAGGAAAAAAAGACCTCCAGCCGCTCGAAATCGCGCGTGATGTTTATCTGCATGAATATCATGTACATCACGAAAGCGGACAAAACAATCACCAGCAGATATTTAAGCCAGTCGTACTCGAAGTGAAGCGCTATTCTTTTTTTCGTAACCTTATTATCCATTCTCTTATAACGTAACCTTTTTTTGTCGCTTTACTTAAAAATTTTCGCCTTGCGGACTTTTAAGATAACGTAATCGTTCTTCTTTATCGCGAAAAAAACACGCTTTTTTCTTTACAGTCTTATTTTTAACCGGTTTTCTTTTTCCGTTCTGATTAAGCGCGGATTAACAGTTTTTTACGCTGTCAGTCGGCTGTCAACTTGTTTTTAACGCGTTTACTATCGGTTTTTGTGTTAAAGCGTTACAAAAAAACCAATCCGTTTTTTCCGTTTTAGTCCGCTTCTGATGATTGCGAATGACGTGTTGCGCGTTTACGGTTATTTTTTGGGTTTCATCGTGGGGAAAAGAATGACGTCGCGTATGGACGCGCTGTCCGTAAGCAACATGATAAGTCTGTCGATGCCTACGCCCAATCCGCCCGTGGGAGGCAGGCCGTACTCGAGCGCGGTGACGAAATCGTCGTCCGTCATCTGTGCCTCATCGTCGCCCTTTTTGCGCAGTGCCGCCTGTTTTTCAAAACGCTCGCGCTGGTCCACGGGGTCGTTAAGCTCGCTGTACGCATTGCCCATTTCGCGCGCGTAGATAAAGAACTCGAACCTGTAAGTAAGGCGCGGGTCGTCGTTTTTGCGTTTTGTAAGCGGACTTTCCTCGACGGGGTAATCGGTGATAAACACGGGACCGACAAGCTGCGACTCCACTTTCTGGTCAAAGGTGGCGTAAACGATGTTGCCCCAGGCTTTCTTTTTGTCGTCTATCTCCACGCCCAGCTCAAGCGCGGCTTTAAGCGCCTCCTCTGCGGTCATTTTGTCGTAGTCCACGCCCGTGTAGCGCTTAATCGCCTCCAGCATGGTAAGACGCTGCCAGGGGAAAGAAAGGTCGATTTCCGTACCCTGATAGGTTATTTTATTGCCTTTGCCCGCGGCTTTAAGCGCGGCGGCGTAAATTTCCTCGGTAATGTCCATCATGTCGTTGTAATCGGCGTAAGCCTCATAAAGCTCCATCATGGTGAACTCGGGATTGTGTTTTACGTCCATGCCCTCGTTGCGGAACATTTTGCCTATTTCGTACACTTTGTCGAAGCCGCCGACAATAAGTCTTTTAAGATAAAGCTCGGGCGCGATGCGCATATACATATCAAGGTCGAGAGTATTGTGATGCGTGATGAAAGGACGCGCGTTTGCGCCGCCCGCAATCGTATTGAGGACGGGGGTTTCCACCTCCACGAATCCTTTGGAGTCAAGAAGGTCGCGAATCGCCTTTATGATACGCGAGCGCATGACGAAAGCGTCTTTTACCGACGGGTTTGCGATAAGGTCGACGTAACGCTGACGGTACCTTAAGTCGTTGTCCTTAAGTCCGTGCCATTTTTCGGGAAGAGGCAGCAGCGATTTAGTCAACAGCACCATTTTTTCCGCGGAAACGGATATTTCGCCCTTGTGAGTCATGAAAACCGTACCTTCGACGCCGAAAATATCGCCGATGTCCGCTTTCTTCCACTCCTCGTATGCGTCCGCGCCCACGTTGTCTATCTTGACGTAAATCTGAATCTGTCCCTTAGCGTCGAGAATATGCGCAAAACTCGCCTTGCCCATCATTCTGCGGGAAAGAACCCTGCCCGCAATAGCGACGCGCTTACCCTCGAACGCGGCAAAGTCCGCCGTAATCGCAGCAGAATCGGCAGTGCGCTCGAATTTAGTACGGGCAAAAGGATTTTTACCCTCGGCGACGAGATTTTTAAGTTTTTCGCGGCGGATGCGAACCTGTTCGCCGTACTCCGCCTCGTCCATAAGCTTTTCTTCGTTGTTGTCCATAAAACCCTCTTTAAGTAAAATTGTCGTTTTAAAGCTTGTCCCTTTTCAGCGGACCGATTAATTAAAATGCGGCCCTCAGGCGCGGCAAAACTTTATTTTATTTCCGCAATGCGATAGGTGACGGTATTCCCCTTATGCTCGAAATCCACGTATTCGTCCTTTTCCGCACCCAGGAAAGCTTTACCGAGAGGCGACTCGTTGCTGATTTTCTTAGGCTCGGAATTAGGGTCGGACTCGTAAATTCCGACGATTTCGTAAGTGCGGAATTTACCGGGAGCGTCGTCGTCCGCGTCCACGTCTTCCACCGTGACCACGCAGCCCATCTCCACTTTTTTATAGGAAGCTTTTTTCTCGTAAACTTCGCAATTGGACAGCACGCCTTCAAGCTCCACTATTCTGGCTTCAAGCTTGCCCTGCTCTGCTTTGGCGATGTCGTACTCGGCGTTTTCGGACAAATCGCCGAAAGCGCGCGCTTCCTGAATCTTTTTAACGGCGTTTTTCCTGCCCTCGTTTTTAAGATACTTAAGCTCTTCTTCGAATTCCTTCTTTTTTTCCGCCGTTATGAAAACTGCCATTTTTTTGTACCTGCCTTATAATATTAAACGCGCGGACCTGAGGGTCTTTGCGCATTGTGTACGATATTAACCGCTTAAACGAACGGTTCTGTTTTACTGACGCAACAAGCGTCCCCGTCCGTCAAAGCTTTTTCCGACTTAATTTTATTGCCGCCCGATTGTTTCGGACGGCGACGATATATTTTATTCCCTATTTTGTTATTATATACTTTATTTAAAGTTTTGTCAATTCTTTTGCCGACGGCGGCTTATCGTGCGGTTTCCTTTAAAAACTCGCCTATTCGGGCGACCGCCTCTTTAAGCGCGGACAGCTTTGTGGCGTAACTGCACCTTACGAAATACTTGCCGCTTTCCCCGAACGCCGAGCCCGGCACCACCGCGACGTGCTTGGAGTAAAGCAGTTTTTCGGCAAACTCGTCGCCCGTCATGCCCGTGCTTTTGACCGAAGGAAAGACGTAAAACGCGCCCTGCGGCTTAAAACAGGTAAGCCCCATACGGTCAAACTCCGCAGTGAGATACCTTCTGCGCACGTCGTAGGAAGCGCGCATATCCTCCACCGAGCTGTATCCGTCCTGACGGCCCAAACGCAAAGCCGCCTCTCCGCCTGCCTGAGAGCAGGTGGCGGCGCACATAATCGTATACTGATGAATCTTGTACATTTGCGAAACAAGTTCTTTTGGCGCGGCGACGTACCCAAGCCGCCAGCCCGTCATGGCAAACGCTTTGGAAAAACCGTTGACCACGATTGTACGCTCCCGCATATCGGGCAGCGAGGCAATCGAACAGTGTCTTTCCTTGGTGTAAGTAAGCTCCGCATAAATTTCGTCGGATACGACGACAAGGTCGTGCTTTACAATCGAGGGGACTATTTTTAAAAGCTCCTCTTTGGTCATGATTGCGCCCGTGGGATTATTGGGATACGCCATGATAATCGCTTTGGTGCGCGGAGTCACCGCCCCTTCGATAAGCGAGGGGGTAAGCTTAAAGCCGTCCTCGGCGCGCGCGTTTACCGCAACGGGAATACCGCCGCTGAGTAAAACGGCAGGCGCGTAACTGACGTAGCAAGGAGAAGGTATAAGCACCTCGTCCCCCGCAGATACGACCGTGCGCATGGCAAGGTCAATCGCCTCGCTTGCGCCTATCGTTACTATTATTTCTTCGCCCGGGTCGTAAGAAAGGGAAAATCTGCCGTTTAAATACAAAGCTATTTCTTCCCTGAGCGACAAAAGTCCCGCGTTGGAGGTATATTGGGTGCGCCCCGCCTGAACGGACTTTATGGCGGCGTCGCGGATTTCCCACGGGGTGACGAAATCGGGTTCGCCCACGCCCAAAGAAATACAGTCGTCAAGCTCGGACGCGATGTCGAAAAAGCGCCGTATACCGCTTTTAGGCAGGTCTTTTACGCGTTGATTTATAAATCTGTCGTAGTTCATGGCTGTACTATAAGCCTCTTGGTTTCGGGTTTATCGATGACTACGCCGTCGATTTTATACTTTTTGAGAATAAAATGCGTGGCGGTGGACAGTACTTTATCGATGACCGACAGCTTTTCGCTGACGAAACGCGCCGCGTCGCGCAGCGTGCGCCCCTCCACAAACACGGCAAGGTCGTAAGCGCCGCTCATGAGATACATGCTTTTTACTTCGTCAAACTGATAAATGTATTCGGCAATCTCGTCAAAGCCCTTTTCCCTTACGGGCGCGACCTTAACCTCGATAAGCGCCTCCACGAAATCCCTGGCGGTTTTTTCGTCGTTGACGACAGCGGTGTATTTGACGATTACTCCGCTTTTTTCCAGTGCTTTAACGCACTTTTCGACTTCTTTTACCTCTGCGCCCAGCATTTCCGCCATTTCGTCCGCGGAGGTGCGCGCGTCGTCTTTGAGTATACTCAGAATTTTGTCCTGCAATTTTTCCATAACATACCGCCTTTGCCGAAACCGTATTTTGTTCGGCGCCCAAAACTTATTCCGATTTATTAGTTCCGTTTATGCGAAAACCGTTTGTTCCGCAGGGTTTCAGCCCGCCTTAAAAAACGGAACAATACGGTCCCCGACTGTTTTTTTAAACTTATTTACGGCTTATTCTTTGCCGCACTTTCGGCTTGGTTTCGCCGTCAGTTGCTTTTCTTAAGGCTGTTAAGCACGCCGCCCGCAAGGATAAACTTGCGCTGACGGGCTGAAAGCGGCATATCGCACACGACGTCAAAGCCTTTGGTCACGTTTTTAACGGTTATTTCGCCGCCCTTTTCCACCTGACTTACAGCGTTTTCGATAACCAGCTCGTCCCCGTTTTCGATTTTGTCGTAATCGGCTTCGTTTTTAAATGTAAGCGGCAGTATTCCGCTGTTGATGAGGTTGTCGCGGTGAATACGCGCGAAAGATTTTGCGACTACTCCCTTTATGCCCAGGTAAAGCGGCACAAGTGCGGCGTGCTCTCTCGACGAGCCCTGTCCGTAATTGGACCCTGCCACGATGAATCCGCCTCCGTTAGCCTTTGCGCGCGCGGGGAACTCGGGGTCGACGGGCTCCATGCAGTGTTCGGAAAGGTAAGGAATGTTGGAGCGGTACGGCAGAAGCTTGGAGTTAGAGGGCATAATGTGGTCGGTGGTGATATTGTCCTCCGCTTTAAGAAGCACCTTTCCCGACACTTTTTCGGGTAAAGCCACGTTAAGCGGGAACGGTTTGATGTTGGGACCCCTTACCACAGTAACGTCCTTAAAGTCCTTGGGGTCGAGAATGAGATTGTCGTTTACCTCGAATTTGTCGGGCATTGCCACCTCGAAGCACTCTTCGCGCGACGGGTCGGTAAAATAACCCTTTATCGCGGTGTAAGCCGCGGTCTCGGGGGAAACGAGGTACACGCTTGCGGAGGCTGTTCCGCTGCGAGCGTAGAAGTTACGGTTGAAAGTACGCACGGATACGGCGTTGTTTTTGGGCGACTGACCCATGCCTATACAGGGGCCGCACGCACACTCCAGCACTCTTGCGCCCGCGTTTATCATGTCCGCCAGCGCGCCGTTTTCCGCAAGCATGGCAAACACCTGTCTGGAACCCGGGCTTATCGTAAGGCTGACCTCGGGATTAACCCTTTTGCCCTTGAGTATGGCCGCCACTTTCATAAGGTCGCGGTAAGACGAGTTGGTGCAGCTGCCGATGCACACCTGGTCGACTTTAATGTCTTCAAGCTCCGACACCTTTTTAACGTTGTCGGGAGAATGCGGGCATGCCGCAAGGGGAACAAGCTCGCCTAAATCTATGACGATTTCCTCGTCGTAAGCGGAATTTTCGTCGGCGGAAAGCGGTATAAAATCCTTTTCCCTGCCCTGAGCGGCAAGGAACGCTTTAGTCTGCTCGTCCGAGGGGAAAATCGAGGTGGTAGCGCCCAGTTCCGCGCCCATGTTGGTGATGGTCGCGCGCTCGGGCACGGTGAGGGTCTTGACTCCTTCGCCGCAGTATTCGATTACTTTGCCCACGCCGCCCTTGACGGTCATTATGCGCAGTACTTCCAGAATAACGTCCTTTGCGGTAACGTTGGGCTTAAGCTTGCCCTTAAGCTCCACTTTGACGACTTTGGGCATAATAAGGTGCAAAGCGCCGCCGCCCATGGCTACCGCCACGTCCAGTCCGCCCGCGCCGATGGCAAGCATGCCTATGCCGCCCGCCGTGGGAGTATGACTGTCGGAGCCGATAAGCGTCTGACCGGGAACGCCGAAACGCTCGATGTTTATCTGATGGCAGATGCCGTTGCCGGGTTTACTGACGAAAATGCCGTGCTTGAGCGCCACGGACTGAATATAAGCGTGGTCGTCGGCGTTTTCAAAGCCCGACTGAATGGTATTGTGGTCTATGTACGCCACCGAACGCAGCGTCTTTACCTTGTCGATGCCCAGTGCCTCGAACTGTAAGTACGCCATCGTTCCCGTGGAATCCTGAGTAAGAGTCTGGTCGATGCGGATGGCGATTTCCTCGCCCGCAATCATGCTGCCCGTGACGAGATGAGTGCCTATGATTTTACGTGTAAGATTCATGTTAAAACTCCGTTTTTTTGCGCTTAAACGCGCCTTTTTCAATATATTTTATATAATTTGTCCGCCGTTGTCAACCGTAGCGCGGTGAAGTAAGTCAATTTTTGCGGAAAAGGGCTTTTTTCCTTGCAAAAAGTGCGGTTTTGCGATATAATCGCTAACATGAAACTATGGATTAAAACAATGGACGGCGACAGAATAACCGCCTCCCTCACCGCCGAATCGGTCGGGAATTTATCCGAGGACTCACTTACCGCTGTTTTAAGGGACGCGCTTGCCACCCTCGATTTACCCACTCCGTCGGTACGTGCCACTCACGTCAGCCACCTTAAAAACTTTAACGTCACGCGCTTTCTGCCCGCCGACTTTGTGGAAAGCGTGGATTTTACCTCCATGACGGTGGAATCTCTTTTAAACGGAAAGGAAAAACGTCCGCACAAACGCAATCCGCTTGACGAAGCTTAAAAAATGCCGGTAATCCTAACCGAAAAATGCGGTTTTTTTTAAGTAAACCTTAAAGTTCAGACATTTTTTACAATATTTAATTAATACGTAAAATCCCTCTTTGCCGATTACCGAAAAAGGGGGGATTGATTTTTTTAACCGTTCCCGATAAACGATATCGTTACGGACAAAGCGTCGATGTTTTACAATAACGGCGCTATTACGGCGAGAAGAAGCTCCGACAACTTTGTGAGAAAAGGACGGTTTTCCCATTTTTCCAAAGTTATTTCCTCCGATTGGGCGACCGCCGACAGAAAATCGTCGCGCATTTTGTCCACGGACGGGTCGCGCATTATAAGAGTGCCGCACTCGAAATGCAGCAGCATACTGCGGTAATCACAGTTTACCGTACCTATAAAGGCGTATTTGTCGTCGACTATTATGTTTTTGGCGTGATTGAACCCCGGGGTGTATTCGTAAATTTTGCCGCCCGCTTTCAGTATGTCGCCGTAGTGTCCGCGCGTCATGGCGAAAATAAGTTTTTTGTCGGGAATATGCGGAACCAGAATCCTAACGTCCACACCGCTTTTCGCCGCAAGCTGAATCATGTTGATAAAAGAGTTGTCGATGATAAGATAGGGCGTGGAAATATACAGGTATTTTTCCGCCGCGACCGTAAGCGACTCGAACAAATGATATGCGGGATTAAGCGGATTGGTGGGCCCGTCGCCGAAAGGAAGGACGTAGCCGAAGCCCGATGCGGACGCGTCGGAAACAAAGTCCCTGAGCTTAAGCGTTTCGCCCGTGGACATAAACCAGATTTCGGAAAACATGAGTTCCAACGCGTACACGGCGTCGCCCGTAATTCTGACCGCGTTGTCGCGCCAGTGCCCGAAGCGTATCTTTTCGCCCGTGTATTCGTCCGCAAGATTGTCGCCGCCCGTGTAACCGACTTTACCGTCAATTACGGTTATTTTGCGGTGGTCGCGGTAATTGATGCGCGGATTTATTACAAGGCTCATGGGTTCGTAAACGCAAAGCTCCAGGTTTTCGATGGCGGCGATACGCTTTTTTGTCTTGCGCTTAAGGCATTTTTTGGAGCCTATATCGTCGTAAATGAATTTTATTTTTACGCCCTCTTTGCCCTTTCTTTCAAGAACGTCTATCACGCTGTCAAGAACTTTGCCGTCCGAAATTATGAAATATTCCAGATAAACGTATTCTTTCGCGTCCTCGATATCCTTAAGCATACGCCTGTGTTTTTCGGCAACGTCGGGGAAAAACTCGGTATTTGTATGGCGGTAAACGTCGTAAAACGAGTTGTTGCGCACCGAGTTTACAAGCATCGCGCCGCGCGGATCGGCGCTGTTAAGCCCCTTATACTCTTCGCCGCTGACCGCCTTGGTCTTAAGGTAGCCGTTTATTTTTTCGGCTTTGCGCTTAGGCACGTTTCTGCCGCCGCCGAAAGTAAAATAAAACACCACTCCCGCAAAAGGAAGCGCGAGTATGAATATCGTCCAGGAAAGTTTGTAACTTGAATTGATGTCGCGGCGGTAAAGACTGAGTACGACCAATATTCCGATGACTTCGGTGAAAATCCTTAAAAACCAAAGATTGTAAATGCCTAAAAGCAGTACCGCGTAAAACGCGATCTGAAGCGCAAGAATCACCAAAGATATTATTATTGCAAGCGCCGTCTTTATCACCGCGGCGAAAAGATGCGATTGCCGTCTGCCCACTATTTTCATTAGTTTCCCCGTTTTCGGCCCTTTTGTAAGATTTATCCATAAAGCCGATTGTTAGTTTTTGTTTCTTTACGATTTAAAATTCCCAAGCCGCCGGCGGTATTATAAAACCGATTATTTACCCGCCGCCGTTAACCGATAACGTCCCCTCTCCCCTTTCCCGTAAAAAACTATTTCGGGGAAAAAATACCGCTCCGCGTAAAGCGTTTAATCGGTTTTTCCGATTTTAACGTTTGTTAAATCCGCTTAAGCAGCAAAAGCAGCCTTTTAAAGTTCTTAACGCGGTAATCGGGAGCGCACGCAACGACTCCCTCGCCGCTTTTCTGCTTTTTTGCCTCTTTTAAGGGAATAAAAAGACAAGTCCTTATCCCCGCGTTTATGCCGCCCGCAATATCCGAAGAAAGGCTGTCGCCGACAATAACCGTTTTATCGCGGGAAAAATCGGGAATAAAAGAAAAACACGCGTCGAAAAACGCCTTGTCGGGTTTTACGAACCCCACGCGCTCCGAGATAAAAATTCCGTTGAAATAACGCGCTATTCCCGCTATTTCGATGCGGCGGTCCTGAACGGCGGCGGTACCGTTGGACACAAGATACAGACGGTACCTTTTGTGTGCCTTTTTAAGAAAACTCTTTGCGCCGCGCACGAAAAAAACACTGTTTTTTAAGTTTTCCTCGTAAAGTTGCTTTGCCTTAAAAGCGTCCGCCGAAACACCGAGTTCCCGAAAAAGAATCCTGAATCTTTCGACCAGAATCTGCTCGCGCGGCATTTCGCCCCTTTCCAGCTTTTTCCACATCTGCGCATTGACCGCGCTGTAAAGCCGAATAACGGATTTCCCGCGACGGAGTCCCATGGCGGCAAGAGTTTTTTTTATCGCCTTTTTTTCGGATTTTCGAAAGGACAGCAACGTGTCGTCGAGGTCCAGTAAAACGTTTTCAATCATAATCGGAATATAACACTTTTTACAGTAAATGTCAATACGTTTGGGTGTTTAACCGTTTCCGCCCTTTGAGTGAAAACTTAAAAGGTTAAGCATGAAACGGCTTTTGACTTGCGGCTCAAAAAAAATAAAACTTTTGCCGCAGCAAGTTAAACCTGAAAAAATCTGACTTACCCGCTTTTTAAATAACCGTACTTACAATTTTTTGCAGTAAAAAAGTCCCGAGGGTACAAACGGGACTTTTTGTCTTTTGGATATGTAAGCGCAATCGTCGGCTTAAATGAAGCGTTTTACGGTCAGGGGCGGTAAAAAAAACATTACCGATTGATATATACGACCTGAATTTTTACCCTGACGTAACGAAAACGCGACTTAACCGCCAAAACCTATTTATGAATACAAAGTTTTATCTTTGTAAATTTTAAAGCAGAATGGTTTTTCCGCCGTTTTTGCGCGACTCCTCGGCGGCATAACACATCTGATGACTCATAAGCGACTTAGAGATGTCGGTAAGTATTTTTGCGTTTTTACCCCCTATAAGCGCGGCAAAGTCGTCCACGAGGCGCGCGTCGCCGCCGCCGTGTCCCGCAAGTCCGGTAGTAAGACTTTTTACGTCAATCACTTCCTGTTTCCCGCCGAAAGGAGTAAAGGTAATCGTATTTGTCCCCATATCGCCCACAATTTCGCCTTTGGTGAGGTGAACTTTTATGACACGGGTCATTGCCGCGGAAAACGCAGTCATGGTAAGCTGAGCGGTTATACCGTCTTCGAAAAGAAGATTGGTGACCTGGTGGTCCACTACGTCATTGTCGCATTTATACACACAGCGTGCAAAACGGTTGTCGGGATTGGAAAAATGTTTTTCGATAGCGGCATTGTCATCCGCGTCCCCGTAATAATCGGTAAGGAATAAAAATCCCGAAGCGGCGCCCGTTTTCTTGTAAATCTCCAAGCAGTTGTAAGCGCATTCGTCTTTTTTCGGGCACTTATAGCAGTAATCCGCGCTGCCCTCGGGCGCGTTTTCCTTTGTGAAATAGGTAAGCGAGCCGAACGACGAAACGGCTTTGCAGTCCTTTCCGATGAGGTAGTAAAGGATATCCATATCGTGACAGCACTTTTGCAAAATCATGGGCGAGCTTTTCTCCGAATTTCCCCAGTTGCCGCGCACGAAAGAATGCGACTGATGAAACCAGCCCACGTTTTCCGTCTGAGTCACGGTGACCACCTTGCCCAGTTCTCCGCTGTCGATTTTCTGCTTGATAAGCGCGTAAAAAGGCGAATAACGCAAGACGTGGCAAACTTCCACCTTGCGATTGAGCTTTTTGCTCAGTTCGTAAATGCCGCGGCATTCCTCCGCCGTTTCCGCAATTGGTTTTTCCAAAAGAAGGTCATATCCTAAATTAAGCGCGCGTATGGCGTATTGGTAATGAGTCCTGTCCATGGTGGACAAAACAAGCGCGTCCGCCAGCTTTCCGGCTGCGAAAAATTTTTCGGGGTCTACGAAAGTTTTATCTTTTGATATCCCCGTGTCGCGCACCGCTTTATCCAGTTTGTCGGGATTTATGTCACATACGGCGGTCAAAGTAAAATCGCCGCGCTCGTTTAAAAGCCGCGTATAAAGACTTCCCCTTCCACCGTAACCTATAACCGCATAAGTATTCATAATCTTAATCCTCCTCAGACTATTTTAGCACATCGGTTAAAAAAAGTGATAGTGTTGAAAAATAAAAATAGTGTTGAATAAAGACAATTTATTTATACAAAAAGACGGCGGCAAATAAAAAAAACGGCGCTTACGTCAGTCCGTTTCAGCCGACAAAATCAGTTTAATTTAACCGTATTTTAATCAATCGGGACAAAAATAGTCATAAAACGGCAAAACCCGTCCCAAAAGCCTTAAGCACTTTAATTTACGGGCAAAGAACCCTACTATAAAAAATTAAAAAAACAAAAAAACGAAATAAGGTGCAGTAAAAAATCTTTATCCGTGCAGTATTCAAGCTTGAGCGAAAATCTTTTACCCGAGAGAAGAAATTTCACCGCGCGAAGCGGATTTATGTCAGGTATTTTTCGTGCGATACTCGCCGGGAGTCATGCCGTAAGCGCGGGAAAACACGTCGTAAAAATGCTTTTTGTCAGAGTATCCCACCTCCGCCATAATCTTGTCGACGGACTGATTGGTGCCTTTAAGAAGCGACGCGGCGGTTTCCAGCTTTTTTTCCTGAATGAATTTGACCAGCGACAGATTTGTCTGCTGTTTGAAAAGTCGGCTTAAGTACGACGGGGAAAAGAACATTGCGCGGGAAATACCGCCCACGCTGAGCTCCTTGGTGTCGTGCGCGTAAATATAATCTATTACCTCCCCCACAAGCTTACGCTGAAAAGAAGGGAGCGGAGCGTGTTCCCGCTCGGCGCACAGACGGAACATTTTTATGATAACCGCCGTCAGAAGAGAACGTATTACCTTAAGATAACCTTCCTTTTTCTTTTCCTGCTCCTCGGTCATGGTTAAAATATAACCGCGTATTTCGCTTGTGTCCGCGTCCAAAAGACTGACGAAACCTTTTGCCTCCTTGCCCTCGAATGCGTAACCGCTGAAAAATAAGTCGTAAGCAAGCTCTATAAACCCTTCGCCGTTAATCGCCCGCGTAAGAAATTCGGGGTAAAACAGGCAGTTGCAAAGCGTGATTTTTTTGCCCTCTTCCAATTTATAAGAATGCTCTACGCCCAAATCTATTATAAACATGTCGCCGGGCTTGACGTGCATGCTTTCCCCGCCCACAACGTGAGTCGCCTCCCCCTCCAGAATATAGGTAAGCTCCACAAACTCGTGGGAATGGGGCGCGCTGTCGCCGTGAGTATAAAGTCTTACCGCAACGCCTTCCTCGTCGCGTATGTGTTTTTTGTTTTCGTATTTCATTTTGCGTTATCCTCCGGTGACGTCGTTGACGGGTTTGCCTGCTATAAACGCGCGTAAATTTTCAGCAGCGATATCGATAAGCCTTTGGCGAGTTTCCCTGCTTGCCCAGGCGACGTGCGGAGTAATGTAGCAGTTTTTAAGTCCGTAAAGCGGGCAGTCGCTTTGCATGGGCTCGGCGCCGATAACGTCAAGACACGCCGCGCGCAATCCGCCGTCCTTTAACGCGCGGGCAAGGTCATATTCGTTTATCAGGCCTCCGCGCGCGGTGTTTACAAGCACCGCCGTCTTTTTCATAAGCGAAAGCGTTTTTGCGCACACGATTTCCTTGGTGTTTTCGGTAAGCGGCGCGTGCAGCGTAAGCCAGTCGCTTTCTTTGAAAAGTCTTTCTAAATCCACCGTTTCGTATTCGCTATCTTCTCTTCGGGTACGCGTACAAGCAATGACGTTCATGCCGAAAGCCCTGCCTAAAGCCGCGACTTTTTTGCCGATGTTGCCCAGCCCCAAAATGCCCAGAGTTTTACCCTTAAGCTCCGTGAGATAATAGGGATAATAACAAAAAGACTTGCTTTTAATCCAGTCGCCGCGGTTTACAGAAGCAACGTAATCATATAACCCCGACGCCGTCATCAGAATAAATCCCATCGCGTGCTGAGCCACCGCGTCGGACGAGTAATCAGGCACGTTGCACACGACGATATTGCGCGCCTTTGCCGCCATGACATCGATGTTGTTGTAACCCGTAGCAAACGTACCCACATATTTAAGATTGGGACACGCGTCCATAAGCGCGGCGTCCACGCGGCTTTTGTTGACGATTACGCCGTCCGCGTCGCCCACGGCGTCCTTTAATTGCGAATACTCGGTGCCGTCGTAATACACGATTTCGGCAAGTTTTTCAAGCGGCGTGAAATCCACGTCGCCCTTCGTCACCGCGCTTTTTTCCATAACCGCAATTTTCATTTTCTTACTTGCCCCTGAATTAATTTTTATCCTGCTTTGTCATACGATTGCCATGCCGCATAGATTGATATATAATAATATACGTAAGCGTAATTTTACCGAAAAAATTATACCACAATTTTGATAAAATGACAATAATAAAGCAACTTTAATTGACTAGATAAGGGAGGAAAAAATGGCAAGCGATTATATCGAAGTAAAAGAACACGTTCCGCACGCGGGCAGTTACGACGTCATCGTGGCAGGCGGCGGCGTCGCGGGTGCGGCGGCCGCCGTTGCCGCCGCAAGAGGCGGCGCGCGCGTCCTGCTTACCGAAAAAACGGTAAACCTGGGCGGACTTGCCACGACGGGACTTATAAACCTTTTCGTTCCGCTTTGCAACGGCAGGGGCAAGCAGATAATCACCGGCATGGCGGAGGAATTTTTGCGGCTTTCTGTAAAATACGGCTTTGACACTTTGCCCAAGGAGTGGAAATCGGGTCCGCCCGACAAACCCACGCTTGAAAGATACGTCACGCGTTTTTCCGCCCCCGTGTTTTCGCTTGCGCTTAGCGAGCTTATGGTAAAAGAAGACGTGGACGTATTGTTCGACACGGTGGTTTCCCGGCCCGTCGTTACCAAAAAAGGAATTATCGACGGCGTCATAACCGAGTCGAAGTCGGGACGCGAATATTACTCGGCAAAGACGGTGATAGACGTGACGGGCGACGCGGACTTATTGTTCCGCGCGGGCGTACCCACGGTGCAGGGCAGAAATTACTTTACATACTCCTGTTTTGCGCAAAGTCTGGACTCGATGCGGCGCGCAATCGACGCGGACGACGTATCTAAAGTCACGGAATGGGTCTGTGGCGGCAACGCCACGCTTTACGGCGAACATCAGCGCGAGGGAGAAAGGCTTTACGAAGGAACTTCCAACACCGACGTTACCGAATATATGCTTAAAAACCAGCTGCTCGCGCTTGAAAACATCAAAACCAAAGACAGAAAACGCTTTGACGTCGTTACCCTTCCCTATATGCCGCAATTCCGCACCACGCGCAGAATAGACGGCGATTACACGCTTAAGGAAAGCGACAAGTACCGCCACTTTGACGACTCGGTGGGTGCGATATGCGACTTTGACCGCAGGGACTTTTTGTACGAAGTGCCTTTCCGCACGCTTGTCAACGGTAAATGGAAAAACGTAATCACCGCGGGAAGATGCGCCGCGGGCGAAGGCTACGCCTGGGACGTATTGCGCGTGATTCCGCCCGCAATCCTCACGGGTCAGGCGGCGGGAACGGCGGCGGCATTAAGCGTAAAACACAATGTGCCCGTGACGGAAACCGACATCGCGCTTTTACAGAAAACGCTGGAAAAAGAGGGCGTAACCATTCACTTCGACGACGCGCTTGTGCCCGAAAATCAGAAAGGCGGCGAAAAGGCGGACATAGGGCACTTTTAAATAAGACGGGCGGCGGTTAAATAAAAACGGTACGCTAAATTTGCGAAAAATAAAAGTACGCGATTCTTCAGCTATTGGGCAGGCAGTTTTTTTCGCAAAGTATTTTACCTGTGCTGAAGGATTATCGGAAATTTCACGTTGCGCCTTATTCTTTTTTTGACAGTCTGCTTTAACCTTACGCGCAATATTGACGTTTAACGTTTAATCAGCCTTACTCGCGGACAGACAACGCCCGCGCAAAAAAAGGCTGCACTCCCCCCCCCTTTAAATTCAGAATAGCCACCGTAAAACAAACTTTAAAAAAAAGCTGTATTTTGTTCCTGATTGAGGAAAAGGCGACATGAACATAGAAAAAATAGACAAAAATTTTTTACAGAACAATCGTTCCGCCGAGAGCGAAATGACCGAATATGAAATTCCGCAATCGCCCTTTAAGCTTTACGGAATCTTTTACGACGAAAGCGAAAAACGTTTTATGCGCATACCGAAAACCGTTGCTGAAAACACGAGCGAAGGCTGCGTATTTCTCATGCGGCACACCTCCGGAGGAAGACTTAAGTTTTCCACCGACTCGGACACGATAAGCATAAAAGCTACTTACGACTATATTTTCGAAATGTCGCATATGCCGAAAACGGGCCGTGCGGGTTTTTCGCTTATCGACGAAACCGACGGCTGCGAGCTGGTCTATACTTTCCGCCCCGAGTCGGCAAACGGCAACGGCTTTTGCGCCTCCGCCGCGGCGATAAAAAAAGGCGTCAGAAATTACATACTGTACTTTCCGCTTTACAACGACGTCGGAAGCCTTACAATAGGGCTGAAAAAAGGCAGTTTCCTGGGCGAAGGCAAACCCTACGAAAACGTTAAACCCGTGCTTTACTACGGCTCTTCCATTACTCAGGGCGGCTGCGCGTCCCGTCCCGACAACTGCTATCCCGCGCTTGTGTCCAAGTGGACGAACACCGACTTCATAAATATGGGTCTTAGCGGAAACGCCAAAGCCGAACCCGCGTTCAGCGAATATCTGTCCTCTATACCGTGCAGCGTTTTCGTATGTGACTACGACCACAACGCGCCGGACAAAGCCCACCTTGAAAAAACTCATCTTCCTCTTTACCTTACGTTCCGCGCGGCAAATCCCTCCGTTCCCGTACTTTTTTTGACGAAGCCCGACCCGGAGCGCGACAAAGAGGCTTTACAAAGAAAACGCGTAATCCGCGACACCTACCTTTACGCACGCGAACACGGCGACAAAAACGTCTTTTTCATTGACGGATATTCGCTTTTCGGCAAAGCCGACCGCGAGAACTGCACCGTGGACGGCACCCACCCCAACGACCTGGGATTTTACAGAATGGCTAAAGCGGTAATGAAGATAATCGCACCTTTACTGAAAAGTTGAATTTCCGTGTTTTATGCCGCGTTTATCTAAAACCGCGCCGAAGCCGACCTTGATGAATTTTACTTTAATCATACAGCGGTTTAAGGAAAAACAATTCTGATTTAATACAAAAGACACGGAGGTTTAATCCTTTTAAGAATTGCACGTTGCTCAGACTTTCTTTATAAACTCATTTGCCGCTTGCCCTGCACCTATACATTCTTTTATACAACAAAAGCCGCTCCTGTTAAGACGGGAACGGCTTTTACGTTGTTTTTTGCAATTATGACGAATTTTCGTCACACAGGTTTTAATAATTCCAAAGTATAAACTCTTAAATCAAGCGGGCGAATTAACAGATATTACTTCAGATATTTGCAGGCTGCCATGGCGGCAACGGCTCCGTCAGCTGCGGCGGTGGTAAGCTGGCGCACGGATTTTGTGCGGCAGTCGCCCGCGACGAACACTCCTTCCGTGTCGGTCAAGCAGTCCTCGCCCGCGACGACGTATCCGTCCTTATCGAGCGTCACAAGATTTTTAAACGCTTCGTTATCGGGCTGCTGACCGATGGCGACGAAACAGGCTTTTACGGGAAGCACGAGTTTTTCGCCCGTTTCGCGGTTGTCGAACACGCAGGCGGAAAGCTCTTCTCCTCCCTCGAAAGCGGTGAGATTGACGTTTTTTATCCAGACGACGTTTTCTTTTTCCAAAAGCGCGTCGGAAAGCGCCTTATCGCCGAAAAACCTGTCCATCCAGGTACAGACGTACACTTTTTTGCAATAGTTGCTTAAAAGCAGCGAGTACTGAAGCGCGGTGTTGGCGTCGCCCACAAGCGCGACCTCCTCGCCCGAATAGAAAGCCCCGTCACACACTGCGCAGTAGCTTACGCCGTTGCCGGTAAACTCCTCTTCTCCCTTAACTCCCACTTTTTTGTGCTTTGCGCCCGTGGCTATGATAACCGCGCGCGCCTCGTATAAGCCGTACTCGGCTTTGACGCGGAAAATTCCGTCGGCGGTTTTTTCAACGTTTTGTACTTTATCAAGCTCGAAATCTGCGCCAAGCGCGGTGATCTGCTCGAACAGATTGTCCGCCAGTTCGCTGCCCGAAATCGCCTTTACGGACGGAAAATTTTCCACTCTCGGAGAGTTGGCGATTTGTCCGCCCACGCAGTCGCCTTCCAGCACCAATACGGATTTACCGTTTCTTAAAGCGTAAAGCGCGGCGGTCATACCCGCCGTGCCTGCGCCTATCACTATAATATCAGTCATATCAGCCCTTTACGTTTTCGATGTAACCCTTGATTTTGCTTGCGTTGTCGTAGCGGTCAAAGCCGTTGCCGTTGGGCACCAGCATGGTGGGCGCCTTCTTAACGCCGTACTTAAGCGTTTCTTCCTTGTTGTCCTCGGCGTCGACGACGAGGTAATCGATACCCGCTTTGTCCAGCATCATCTTGCTCATCTTGCAGTTGGGGCAGGTTTTGGTGGTGAAAAGAATGGGTTTTTGCACATTCTCCTCCCCGCAGCCGCAAATATCCGCACTCACTTCGCCGTAAGTCTTTTTCTCGTGTTTAAGCTTGCTGGTTGCAACGTCGTAAACCTTGCGGTCCTTGAACTCCTGACTCTTGCCGTCGTTCCAGTTCTGAACGGGACGGTAGTAGCCCGTTATTCTGCTGTAAACCTCGGCGGGCTTGCCGCAGACGGGGCAGGTAAACTGCTCGCCCGTAAGATAACCGTGGTCGCGGCAGATAGAGTACGTGGGCGACAGCGTGTAATAAGGAAGCGTATAGTTTTCCGCAATCTTTTTGACAAGCTGAGCGGCGGCTTTCCACGACGGCAGTTTTTCGCCCAGGAAAGCGTGGAAAACGGTACCCGAAGTATAAAGCGTCTGCAGTCCGTCCTGAATGTCCAGCGCGTCGAAGATGTCCGACGTGTAACCCACGGGAAGATGCGAGCTGTTGGTGTAGTAAGGAGTGTCGCCCTCTTTTGCGGCGGTCTTGATGTCGGGATAACGCTTTACGTCGTGCTTTGCAAGACGGTAGGAAGTGGACTCGGCGGGAGTGGCCTCGAGGTTATAGAGGTCGCCGTACTGCTCCTGATAATCGCTGAGGCGGTCGCGCATATGGGTAAGCACACGCTTTGTGAACTCCTGCGTTTCGGGAGAAGTCATGTCCTTGCCTATCCACTTGGCGTTGAGGCCCGCCTCGTTCATGCCCACAAGGCCGATAGTGGAGAAATGGTTTTCAAGCGTACCGAGGTAACGCTTGGTGTACGGATAAAGTCCCTCGTCCATGAGCTTTGTGATGATGGTGCGTTTTACCTTAAGCGAGCGCGCGGAGATATCCATCATCTTGTCAAGACGCTTCATGAAATCCTCTTCGTTTTCCGAAAGGTACGCGATACGGGGCATATTGATGGTGACTACGCCCACCGAACCCGTGCTTTCGCCGCTGCCGAAGAAGCCGCCCGATTTCTTTCTGAGCTCTCTTAAATCAAGTCTTAATCTGCAGCACATACTGCGGATGTCGCTGGGCTCCATGTCGGAGTTGATGTAGTTGGAAAAGTAAGGCGTGCCGTACTTGCTGGTCATTTCAAACAAAAGCCTGTTGTTCTCGGTGTCCGACCAGTCGAAATCGCGCGTAATCGAATACGTGGGAATGGGATATTGGAAGCCGCGGCCGTTGGCGTCCCCCTCAATCATAATCTCGATAAACGCCTTGTTGACCATGTCCATTTCCTTTTTGCAGTCGCCGTAGGTAAAGTCCATCTCCTTGCCGCCCACTATCGCGGGAAGATTGGCAAGGTCGTTGGGTACCGTCCAGTCAAGCGTTATGTTGGAGAAAGGCGCCTGAGTGCCCCAGCGCGAAGGAGTGTTTACGCCGTAGATAAAGGACTCGATGCACTTTTTGACGTCGCGGTAGGAAAGATTGTCAACCTTTACGAAAGGCGCAAGGTACGTATCGAAGGAAGAAAACGCCTGCGCGCCCGCCCATTCGTTCTGCATTATGCCCAAAAAGTTGACCATCTGGTTGCAAAGGGTCGCAAGGTGACTTGCGGGCGAAGACGTAATCTTACCGGGGATTCCGCCCAGGCCCTCTTTTATAAGCTGCTTAAGGCTCCAGCCCGCGCAGTAGCCCGTAAGCATGGAAAGATCATGGATATGAATATCCGCGTTTCTGTGCGCGTTGGCTATCTCCTCGTCGTAAATCTCACTCAGCCAGTAATTCGCCGTAATCGCGCCCGAGTTGGACAGAATAAGTCCGCCCACGGAATAAGTGACGGTGGAATTTTCCTTTACGCGCCAGTCGGTAACCTTGACGTAGCTGTCCACAAGCTCCTTATAGTCGAGAATCGTGGACTTCATGTTGCGGATTTTTTCGCGGTTCTTGCGGTAAAGAATGTACGCTTTGGCAACGTCGCCGTAACCCGCTTTTATAAGCACGTTTTCCACGCTGTCCTGAATGTCTTCCACCGCAATCTGCGAATCTTTAATCTTCGGCTCGAAATCCGCGGTAACCTTAAGCGCAAGCAAATCGATAATGTCGGGATTGTATTGCTTGTTCTGCGCTTCAAACGCTTTTGTTATGGCGGCGCTTATCTTGGAAATATCAAAATCCGTGATTTTGCCGTCTCTTTTGACCACTTTGTACATATTTCTTCCCTCCGTCGAGTTGTTTTTTTGAAAGAGTGTTCTTATTATACCACCTTATATTGTGCTTGTCAACAAAAAGCAACAATATATTGTGGTTATTTTTAAAATTAAGCACAATATCTTGTATTCATAATTATTATAAAATAACTTTTACTGCAAAAAAAGCGGAAAAAAACGCGATTTTCGCGCCGTCGTAACGTCCCGAAACGGCAAAATGCGACAATTTTCGCGTAAATCTTTTTTTAAGAAAAGCTGTTTACAGAAAGAATTTTTTCGCAATCTTTTACATATGGTATTTTTGCCCTAAGCTTAAAAAAAAGCGAGAAAATAAACCTTTCCTCGCTTTGCGCCCGCGTAAAGTACTGACTTTTAAACGCTTAAAGCAAACTTTATTTACTCTTTATTGCAAATCTATGAATTTAACGTTTATTTTCTTAACGCGTTTATGGCTTTCCCACTCGGTGGGTATAGGGTCAGGTTTACTCTCTTCTACTCGGTAGGTATAGGGTCAAGCTTACACTCTTCCACTTGGTATGTATAGTGGCAGGTTTATACTCAACCACTCGGTAGGTATGGGTCAGGTTTACTCTCTACCACTCGGTGGTATAGGGGCAGGTTTACTCTTTACTACTTGGTGGTATAGAGTCAAGTTTACACCCTGCCTCTCGGTAAGTATAGGGGCAGGTTTACTCTCTACCACTCGGTGGTATAGGGTCAAGTTTACTCTTTACTACTTGGTGATATAGGGTCAAGTTTACACCCTGCCTCTCGGTGGTATAGGGTCAAGTTTACTCTCTACCACTTGGTGATATAGGGTAAAGTTTATACTCTCCCACTCGGTGATATAGGGTAAAGTTTATACTCTCCCACTCGGTGAAATTAAAGAATAAGAAGTTTATTATTCCCTAAGCTTATCTGACCTGAGCGGATGGAATGTATTTTTTTATTTCGTCAAGAAATTCCTGCATATCCGCGTCCGAATATGCGGAAACGTCGGCGCCGCCCACAAGGTCACCCGAATCCTTGAATTTCTGCAGGTAATATTTTTGCGCGCCTTTAAGCCAGACGCCTATTTCCGTAAAGCAGGACTTGTCGAAAAATGGTTTTACTACGGTGGTGCGGAATTCGTAAGGCACTTCGCCTTTCATTAGAACAGCCGCGCTTTTTTCCACCGCTTTTACGTCGGGATTTTTTACCCCCGTGGTCAAAGCATAAAGCCGCGGACAGTTTTTTATGTCCATGGCGACGTAATCCACTTTTTTTTGGCGGATAAGCGCCTCGAGTCTGTCGGGGAAAGTACCGTTGGTGTCCAGCTTGACGCAGTAACCCATATCCTTGATTTTGTCGATAAACTCCTCTATCCCCTGCTGTAAAAGCGGTTCTCCGCCCGTGATAACCACGCCGTCGAGTATGCCCTTGCGCTTTTTAAGCAGTGAGAAAACCTGCGCTTCCTCCACAAGCGGGTATTCGTCAGTGCAAGTAACCAGCGAAGCGTTATGGCAATAAGGACATCTTAAATTACAGCCGTTGGTAAACACGATACAAGCCGTTTTGTCGGGATAATCGAGTAGCGTAAGATTTTGCAGCCCGCCGATTTTCATTTTTTCCTAATCCCTTTTCCTTTGAGTTTAACTTTATGATATACGGTTTTGCGTTTTTTTCGGTTTTTCAACAAACGTACTTAAATTTGAACCGCAACGATGCGGAAAAACTAAGTACCAACGGTTTGATTATATATTCGCACACGGTAAAAGTCAAGCAAACTTTTAATGCGGCAACATTATGTTAACAATAATTTTTATTCCAGATTTTCTCGACTTACCCTCTATTAAGATATAGAAGAATTATAGTTTACACCAAAAATGCAGAGAAGAATTATATGAAAAAACGGTTTTAAAACTACTTGTTTCAGTATGCGTTTTGCTTTTTGTCTAGCTTTTATGCTTACATGTTCCACGCACACATCCAAGAACGTTTTACGCCTCCCGCTGCCGAATAAAGCGTCGGCACAGACGACACCGATACCCCAGGCAACTCGGAAGGCGACGAAACGGAACAAGAGCTTCGCCTTAAATACAGCGCCGCACGTTTGGCGGTTGCGGACAAAATTTTTGCGCTAAATACCGAAACCAATTCCGCCGCGACTGTTGCCGCCGCAAAAATCACGAATCCCATATACAAAGCCATCGCCGACCCCGAGCATCTGCCCGCCGCCGAAAGTGACTAAACCACAGTTAAAGTGTTTCGATTTATATCGCGATACTGAACGACATGATGAACGAATCGTCTTTCGCAATTACCGACAAAGCGGTTAAATTCACCGTCTCATATACAAACGCGGGATATTCCGAAAATTTCAGTGCGACGCTTTGGTATTCTTTCGACCTAGAAATCACAAAATTTTCATGAGCTGGAACGTCGATTCCAAAACAAATTACGGAAATCCGGACATTTTCCTTTACATGGACATAGACTGTGATTTTTCCGACGGTTCGCTGCTCTCTTTTCACATCAAATCTTTGCAGGAATCGACTTAGAACGTTGTTGCCTTTTCGTACAAATACAGCGGCCGGGAACTGACCGCATGGCATGATACGCAGGGCGATTACCTTGCATACTTCGAGCCCGAGCGCTCCGCACTGCAGTCTATGATTTCCGACGCCGTAAACCTTAACGCCGATTACACCGCGGCACACACAAAAGCCTTGAAACGCATAAATTCCGTAGCCTGAAGCTTTCAAAAACTTATTCAGGATTATTAAACAAGTTATATCCCATTGTCCGCCCTATAAAATTTTTTTAACTGTAATGCAGTTTTTACCACAAAAAACGGCTCTCCTCTCTTTTATGAGGGAAAGCCGTTGTTTTTTTAAATCCGATTTACTCGTACAGTCTTTATTAAATATGAAAAAAAACGCAAAATTGCTTTACAAGAAATAACAAAATAATTAACAAAGCTTTTGCATTATAATAAGAACTGTTCCCGAAATGTAAGAAACAAGATATTTTACTTAAAAATATAACGCAACGCTTTTCGCTTCACAAGCAAAAGGACATGATGTTAGAACAAAAACTGTTATTTCGCGATAACGCGCCTAAAATTCATGAACTAACCTTGATGGCATTATGCTTTTTGCTTGTTACTTTTAAACAGCATAAAAGCAATCTGAAAATATATTATTTATTTTAACTTTTTCAGTTAATTGATTAGATTTTTTATAAAAGTATTTCAGGACGTCGTTACTCTTATTTGATAACGCATTTATAATATACTATAAACGTGCCCAGTTATACCAACATAATGTATCTACAAGAAGTTGTGCTGCTTTACGATCATTTGATAAATCAGTTGCCGGTATTTCAATCCAAGAGCCGCTTAAACCATACCTTTTCCAGCCTGTGGGATCTTCAAAGTAAACACTTCCGAGGCTAAAACATCTATAAAAAGAACCAGCTCCTATACTGAAAACTCCCTCCCCAAGTGTAACGCTCCTAAGATTACTGCATTCAGCGAATCCTCCTCCTTCTATAGCGCCCGAACGAACAACGACATTTTGAAGAGAATTCGGAACCGCATAGGAAAAACCTCCTTCAAAAAGATAACCGAGTGAATCTTCCAAAAAAGGAATTGTAAGGTCACGCAATTTATTGCATCCCACAAAAGCATTTGCACCAAGATACTGGACAGTGTCTGGAATTATTATACCGGTTAAGCTAATGCATCTTGCAAAAGCAGAGTTTCCGATTTTCTCCACTCCGTCAGAAATCGTGATATCGTTTAAAGCCGTACAATTCTCAAAACAACTATAACCGATATTCTTTACGGAACCGGGGATAACAATATTATTTAAACTTTCACAGCCGTAAAATGCAGCATCTCCTATACCTGTTACAGAATCAGGAATTTTAATGCCGGTTATTTTATTGCACCCATAAAAAGCATATTCAGGAATAGATGTAACGTTATCGGGAATCTCCAATATTCCCGATAAAGGCAGATTGTTTATAAACAATTCATTGCAATACCGCAAAATATTTTTGTGTCCGACTAAATTACACCAATCTGAAATACTGCCTTCGTAGTAGACAATAAAATCACCGCAATCTGCAAACGCCGAATCGCCTATTGTTATTACGTTACGCGGAATAGTAATTTCCGTAAATTCACTACATCCCCTGAAAGCACTATCCCCTATATTTTCTATGCTTCCGTCTTTTGGAATTATACTACTGTTGCAACCACGAATAAGAGTTTTTGAGGTCCCATCAATCAGACAATCTCCTGAAACGTAATATTTGGGATTAGAAGAATCGACAAATAAGTAAACCAAATTTCCGCAATCTGCAAATGTGTATTCTTTAATGTATAACACGCTTGCCGGGATTGAGATACTCTCTAAATTGACGCAATCTGAAAAAGCACTTCCGAGAATTCCTATAGTACCTTCTTTAAATACGGCCTCGGTCAAATTTTCATCGCAACTTACAGCCCAATTACCGACATAACTTATACCGTTTTCATTTACTGTTATTTTTGAACAACCTGAGAATGCGTAATCTCCGATATTGACAATATCGGCAGGAATGTTAATGCTGACTAAATTTTTACAATTTTGAAAAGCCGTGGCACCTATAGTAATCAATCCGTCGGGAAGCAACACGCCTGTAAGCTCCGAACAGTTTTTAAAACGGCCGGCGTCTATACTGGTCACGGAATCAGGAATAATAATGTCACCTTTAATTTTCTTTGGAACAAATATAAACTGCGTTTTATTTTTGTTATATATTATACCGTCTTGTGAAGAGAAATCTGAATTGTTTTCGCTAACTGATATGTAACTCAAACCGGAACAGCCGTTGAAGGCTTCAGGATCTATAGAATTAACATTATCGCCTAAAGTAATGCGAGATATGTTTTTGCTGTTATAAAACAAATCTTTCTTTATTTCTTTTACACCGTTGCCGACCGCAACTTCTTGTAAAACCGCACAATTACTGAAAGCCTTATACCCGATTTCCGATATTGTATCCGAAATTATAATTTTAGTAATTTTCTGATTATAAGCAAAAGCATACTCATATATTTTATATTCTTTTCCATTGCTGATATTCGGCAAAGTAATTATTTCTTGATTGCCGACATACCCCAACAAAAAACACACGCTATCGGTTTCATAAAAGATAAAACCTTCATTGTCGGACTGCACCTTTAAATCATTTGTCTTATAGCATATTGTATCGGCATAACACCCGGCAAAACCGTTATTAGTGCTTTTTTTACTTATATTAACGGACGAAAGATTGCAAATTTCTACCAATTTAAAACATTCAAAAAAAGCATAATCTTTAATTGCCGTAACTTGTTTCGGTATTGTAACACTAGTAAGGTTTATACAATGATAAAACGCATATTCGTCAATTGCTTTTAAAGACCCGGGCAAAGTTATCGAAGAAAGATTAGTACATTCATAAAAAGCATAACGACCGATTTCAGTGACGCCTTCTGAAATCACAGCACTCTTTAAACTGTCACATCCATAAAATGCAGACGTCCCGATTTTATAGCTATCGGTAATTTCAACATAATTAAGCACAGGCGAACATTTGACATTATTTTGGTATTCTTGTTCACCAAACAGATATCCCACATACGCATTTGTTTCACCATTCCTATCCGCACCCACGAAAGGAGTGATTATGCTTTCAACATAATTGCATCCGCTGAAAACATATTTACCGATTGTTTCCACACTATCAGGTATATTTATGCTTTTTATATCAATATTTTTATTATTGCAAAAAGCAAAATCTTTAATAATTGTGGTACCTTCGGGAATTATTAAATCCACTACGCGCTCATTATTTACATAAAAGTTTTGTGCATCATAAAGCGGATTCGCATTAAAATCGCCAAAGGAAATTGCACACCATGCCTTAAGATCATCTATATATACATCCTGAATATCAGTCGAGAAAAATGCATCAGTGCCGATATACGACAAACTCGGCGGAATATATACACTGGTTATTGAACATTGTTCGAAAGCACAAGAACCTATAGATTGAATATTTTGCAACTTTCCTATATCAGTAATATTGCTGCAACCATAAAACGCATAGTCACCGATAGTTTTAACTTTACTTCCGAATGTTATATTTTTTAAATTATAACAATTATAAAACGACTTCATGCCTATAGCGATAACTGAATCCGGAATGTTAATCTCAGCAAGTTTTATACAATTATCAAAAGCCTGATCTCCTATTTCGGTCAAATCATCAGGTAAAACAACGCTTTCAAGGTTTTTACAATCCTGAAATTCATTATCAGCAATACTAATACCGTCGGTTATAACCAATGAGGTCAATTTATCCTTGTTTATAAAAGAAACAGCATAAACAGGCAAAGTTGCAACTTTTATCGGGCACGATGTAAAAGCGTCTTGCCCGATTGAATTTACAGAATTTGGAATGGTAATGTCTGAAAGCGAATTGCATTTGAGAAAAACATTATCGCCTATTGTTTCCAGACAACTATCCTCAGTAAAACGAATTACACTTAAGTCATAACATTTTTCGAAAGCATTCTCGCCGATCTCGGTTACGCTTTTGCCAAAAGAAACTTCTTCAATTCTTGAGCACCCGGCAAACGCTTTATATCCGACGTACGACACGTTATCAGGAATTTCAACCCGCCTTAACTGAAGACAGCCCATAAATGCGCCATTATATATTTTATAATTATTCCCATTATTTTCGGGTAAAACAGCCTCCGCCTCATCTCCCATATATCCCAACAAAACATTTTCCAAACTATAATTATAGAAAATATAATCGTCTATTACGGAAACACCACTCGGTATTTTTTCATCCGTGAACACTTGAAGAGCATAGCAACCTACATATCCGTTATCCTCACTGCCCGCAGAAATATTCAACGAATCTGTCAAATCATATACTTCCACAAGCCTCACACATTCTTCAAAAGCTCTGGTACCAATTTCCGTGACGTTTTTTGGAATTGTAATACTAACCAATGAACTGCATCCCCAAAATGCCTCATATCCGATTGCTTTAAGATTTTCGGGAAGCGTTATTTCAACAAGTTTAGAACAGCCAGAAAATATCGAACCTGAAGAACCCGTTGTTCCTCCTAAACTCTCCAATTGACTGTTTTCGCCAAAAGTAACTTTTTCAAGAGATATACAATCCCCGAATGCACCTCTATCTATTGAAACTACCGAATCGGGTATTTCAATTTCTTTTAATGCCAAGCAATCGGCAAACGCATCGGAACCTATGCTTTGCAAACAACTGTTTTCGCCAAAAGTGACAGTGGCAAGAGCATAATCGTATTGAAAAGCAGCATTTCCTATTTTTGTAACGGTAGAGGGAAAAGTAACGGATTTAAGAGATCTGCAATATGAAAAAGCATTCTCTTCGATAGTTTCAAGTTGGCTGTTTTCGGAAAAAATTACATATTCCAATTCTTCACATTCGTAAAAAGCGCCATCACCAATGCTTTTTACAGATTTACCAATATTTACTTTTGTTATATCATCGCTGCTTCTAAAAGCACCATCGGCAATTTCCGTTACGGGAAGTGATTTATAAGTATCGGGTATCGAAATATCACCTGAAAGATCACCTTGTCCGCTGACAATATAATAATTTCCATCATTACTCAACGTGTATTCTAATTCTTTCGCAGATGATGACGGATTGTTATCATTGTTATTATTTTGATCATTTAATCCTGTTCCGCAGGCTGAAAAAATCAAAGCACAAGCAAGAACAAATATAAAAAACAATACTAAAACAATAGGATAACTATTACGGGACACAAATTTCCAAAAAGAATCGAAGAAATATTTCCAATTACTATAAACCCTGTCTCTTATACACATCTGACGCTGCCGACGAACTCTAGGGTGTAG